>Ga0155696_124_pt1 | contig 86621 bp, 85 predicted proteins | sample RifCSPlowO2_01_FD_107353 | JGI IMG/M metagenome (GOLD analysis project Ga0155696, IMG submission 107353) | Candidatus Wolfebacteria bacterium RIFCSPLOWO2_01_FULL_47_17b
TACTTTAGGGGCTTTGTCGCTATCAACATCAATACCGCGTGTCTTGGGGTTATTGAGATAGCCCACCGGAGCCCAGCCGGGCCAAACACCATTTCTGATTTTCTGCCTTAAACCTCGCTTCACATTCTCTCGCAAATTATCTACAAAATATTTGGATTGCCCGAAAGCGATATTGAGCATGAAAAGTCCTTGTGGCGTTGCCTCAAACCAAAAGGTTGGAAATTTGAGGGACTTAATCAAGCCGCGATCTACGAAGTGAATTATTTTCCCACCATCAACGCTGTTTCTTGCCAATCTATCGGGGTGCCACGAAATAATTCCGTCTGCTTTTCCTCTCTCAATCAATGACAACATTTCTGCGAATTTAATTCGCCCGGGTTCTTTTGCGGTTTTCGCCTCGCAAAGCGAGGCAACAATTTCAAGTTTTTCTTTGGCGGCATACTCTTGCAACTCTACGAGTTGCGCTTCAATCGAAAGCACTTGTCGGTCGTCCTCTTCGGTACTCTTTCGTGCGTAAAGTATGTATTTCATAAGTCTTAGAAATTAAGGATTAAAAAATTTTCTTCCCCCAAAATGCGAAATCGCGAATTCGTTTTTACCCCCAAAATTGAATACGAATTAGTCGCCGAGCGAAGCGAGGCGAACCAAAACTCTTTGACTTTTCCTATGTGGTGCCGAAGGAGAGATTCGAACTCTCATGGGTTTCCCCGCTAGCTCCTAAAGCTAGTGCGTATAGCCAGTTTCGCCACTTCGGCATATGTATGCCATCCGCCGGCCAGCGGATTACCACTCGCCCGCGGATAGTGTCACTATACGAAAAATGTGTGTTTTTACAAGGTTTTAGGGCGTTTATAGGGATCCTGCCCCCCGGCTGGTGCCTAGCGGTATGGGGTTGATTTTTTCTGTGGGTATGATATAATATAGTCAGTTAAATTAATTAAAAATAAATAAAAGAAAGGAGATGAGAAAATGCTAGATGTTTTCTCTCCCGAGCGCATCATTATAGTGGTAATTCTAATTATCTTTCTTTTGCTACTAAGAAGAAGGGGGAAGAGAGAAAATTTAGAAAAACCCCTTGTTCCTTCGAAAAAGGTGTCCAAAATAAAGCTTTTGTTTTTGGTCCTAGGGTCTGTGGTAGTAGCGAGTGGATTGATTTATCTGTTCGATCCTCTTGTTTCCCTTATATTCTTTTTATTCTCGATAGGAATATTGTTTTTGCTGATATACGCCGGATTATACAATGTAGAAACGGCGCATAGAGGAATATTGGAATATTTTGGAGAAAGAATCGAAAAAGAAGAGGTCTTGTGGGATAGATATGTTAGAGATTACGGTAAATTTATTGCCAAGACACTGTATAAGATATCTCCTCCCTGTATTTTACCAGAGGGTCTTTCGTGGCTTATTCCTGTAATGCACACCCATATACCCGTCGAGGTAAAAGAGATAACAACGTCCTTGCGTGTTGACAATGTTTACACGCAGGACGAGGTAGAGATGTACGCTAACTGGGTTTTTGTTGCATATCAATGGAATGTTTATAAGGCCCCTCAAGTAATTGACCCTTATGAGCGCATTTATGCAAAGATACGGGAAGGTACGAGAGGAGCTGCTCAGGTACCGAATCAATACCCCAGAAATTATAAAGAGGCTATGGGCGCTTCGGATAAATTTTCTCGTATTGTGATGGCGATGCTTATGGATCAACCTATCCCCCGATACTCAGATGAAGAAGTTGAGAAATATAAGGCTGATACAACATTAACCCCAGAGCAAAAGAGAAAAATTATTCCAGGACAACCGAAGCTCGAGGTACACATGTCGGATGTAGAGAAAGAGAATAAGAAGAAAGCCGAAGGGCTTCGGGTTCAGCTAAAAGAGGGGAAAGATGAATATACGGATGAGCGCACGGGGTTAAGGATAGTAAGGTTATACTGTGAGTCTGTGGTGCCAAATGATAAATTTAAAGAAAAGCTCCAGGAAGCAACTTCAGAATTCCCAGAAAGAATGAAGGACGTAATAGACATGGAAACTCTTGGACTTGCTGTAAATGCTTTCTATAGGATGTCTCTCTATAAGAATTATGACGAATTAAGTCCGGAAAAGAAGATAGAAGCGGACAAAAATATCCAGGAAAAAGTTAATACTCTTCTTTCTGACGAAAAGAAACTTACTAATTTCTTGGCGAGCCTCAGATCCGAAAGGAACAAAGCGAACGAGGAAATAAGAAGAATTTTCATTGACTCTTCCGATCCGATCGCAACTATACTCGCTCCGCTCTTTAACCTTGCGGATAGGGTAGCTGGTGGCAAACAATCGAAAGGAGGCTCAAAGTGAAGGACGGAAAGAAAATCATCAGAAATCTAGGGGTATTTTTCTTATCAGTTGCTGTAATTCTCATCATAATATTTTCTCTTCCGAAAAAATCCCCCCGGGATCTTTCGGGAGGGGATACAAAACCTCCTGTCCAAGATGAGCAGCCTGCTCCGCCGGGAAAAGAGTATGTTGATGATCGTTATCATCTATTCCTGCCAAAGGGAGTGTGGAAGACGATCTATTATCGTGATAATTACCCAAAAGGAATGCGGTTTGATACGAAAACGGTTCCCGAGGATAGTAAGATCATTTATAAAATAAATGAATCATCTATTCAGTATGTCACATTTGATCTCGATCAAGACGTTTGGTTCTGGCCCAAGAGCATTACGCTTATGAGCCCCGATCGGGACGTCGAGATGGATTTTATTAATGTTCAGCATAATTAAATTAAAACAAAAACCACCGGGTTTAGACTCGGTGGTTTTTTTGTTCAGAATAACCGTGCTTACACTTGTGCTCCGGTTGAGAGTGCGTTCTCAACGAAGTAAATAATTACGTACGAGATAAGCGCAACCGCAATACCGACGACCGCGTATAGAAGCTGGGAGCGAGCGGTTTTCGTTTTTTCCGGATCTCCTTTACTCGTAATGAAGTTCCATGCGGCAAGCAGAATGAACAGGACCGCAATGATAAATACGATCGTGTAGAACCACTGCACAACGGTGATGAGAATATCAACCCATCCTCCCACGGTGGTCGGCGCATCTGCTTGTTCAACGAACCCTCCCGGTATTTCGCCTGGTTGCTGTGCAAGTACGACCGGTGCTACAACAAGCATAGCCAAAATGGCGAATATTCCTACTGCTGCGATTTTTGAAAACTTTTTCATATACATTGGTGTTTTGGATCCCGATTAGAGAGCCTTGCCTCTAACGGGACTAAGCGACCTTTCATTAATTGTTAATGCTTTTATGCTAGCAAATTGGTGTCGGAAAGACAAACTGGATTCCGGATCGAGTCCGGCATGACAGCATTTATTGTCGTTGATTGAAATTTCTGCTTTGTCCGGCGGGCTGTGCTCCACCGTCTGGATTTTCAATAAAGTTCTTCACAAGCGCCGACACTCCGGTGGACACGAGCGCTATCGCTATGGCGATAACTGCGTATTTTAATTGCGCTTTGGCTGTTTTGATTTTGTCTTCGCTCTGCGCTCCGGTTATGAAATTATATGCCGCTATAAGTATAAACAAAACCGCGATTACATAAAATATCGTATACACCCACTGTACAACCGTTATGAGGAGATCGTAGAGCTGGCCTGTATTCTGCACGGGCGATTCGGTGTTGCCTGTGTTGAGCGGGGCGATGTAGTCATCGCTTTGCGCAGCGGTTGTCAACGGAATGGCGATAAGTACAAGCAATGAGATTACCGCGCCCAGGACTCGCAATGACATTTTTTTGCTCATGGTTGGATAAATTGCTTAATAAGCAGAGATACTCCCGTTGAAACGAGCGCGATGATGATTGCGATGACCGCGTTGCGCAGACTTACCTGTGCTTTTTTAACCTTGTCGGCGCTGTCCTTTGCCGTCAAATAGGTAAATGCCGCAAGAAGTATGTAGAGTACCGCTATAACGAAGAAGAGCCGGTATACCCATGTGGCTATATTTTCGGCTACCGTTATTACCTCTTCCGGATTTTCAATCAGAGGAGTTGGACTAGGAGATATTGGTGGCCCTTGAGCAATTGCTAAGGAAGAAAAAAGGGTAAATATAATCGCCCCGAAAGCCACGAGAAGAATTGTTTTTTTCATATGGTTATGGTGTTAGTAATGATTGTACCACGTAGTAAATTCCGTTCGCAACAAGAAGCACCGCCGCTCCGATCACTGCATAGGTGACTGTTTTTTTGCCTTTTGCAAATTTTGTTTCGTTATCCTGTGAGGTAAGCATCTGTATCGCCCCGATGATGAGGATAATCATAAGGATTGGTCCGGCTATGCGGTTTAGCCATACCGTTATTGCCTGTAAAAGTTGCTCAAACGTCTGCCCCCCCGTGGGATCGGGTACATAAATCGTGGGTTGAGGAACCGTTTGGGCGGAGGCGGGAACGATTAGAGAGAAGAACAGGAAGATTGCCGCGCCTACGGCTCGCAATGACAGAGGAGATGGATTCCCGCTTGCGCGGGAATGACGGTCTTTTTTCGCGGCATTTGCATTTTGCATTCGCATGATTCGCATTAGTTTACATTTAGAAATGACTGAATGACCAATATAATGCCGTTGGCAACGAGTACAATTGCCGCGCCGATAACTGCATACGTGACGGTTTTTTTACCCTTGGTAAATTGCTCTTCGTTGTCCCGGGCGGTAAACATCTGAAAACCGCCAATGATAATTACAATCGTGAGTATCGGCACCATAATAGCGGTTAGCCATTGCACAATGGTGCTCCAGAGCTGACCGAATGTATTGATGCCGGAGGGGTTTATGAGCTCGGTTGAGGTAGGGACGATTTGGGCGGAGACGGGGAGAGCGGAGAGGAAAATAAACAAAAGGATTGCCGCGCTCGCCAAAAAGCATCCGGGGCTCGTGAGACCAAGGTTCGGCCTCCGCAGGCCCCGAGGCCAAACCTTACGGCCTTCGGATTCTTTTTTCGCAATATTCGCATTCTGCATTCGCATGATTCGCATTATATTTCTTTAGAACGATACGTTAAAAAATATTGCAAGCAGGGTTTTGACGATGAGCCACGCGCCGAATGTCATCGCAAGCCCCACCGCGACACTGGTAATCATCTTACGTCCCGACGCAAACTTTGCCTCGTTGCCGAATGAAAAAATCATCTGGAAGCCCCCAATAATAACCACGATGACCGCTACGGGTATGGCTATGTATACAAGCACAAAGTCCATAACGCGCTTGAGCGTGTCTAAAAGATCATCCCAGCCGCAGACACCATTGGGATCATCCGGCGTTCCACAGCGTATCAGGCCGTCGGTTGTGGTTTGAGCGTTGACGAGGAGGGGAATAAAAATAAAAGAGAGGATGAGTAAAAAGATTGCCGCAGAAAATATGTATCCGAAACTCGTGGGACCAAGGTCCGGCCTCCGCAGGCCCCGAGGCCGGACCTTACGACTTTCGGACTCTTTTTTCATATTATATTTCATTGGTTTAATGAATCTTGTGCCGATTTTGCCGCCTGGTCAATGGTCAGGCGGTTTGCCTGTACATTATCGATGAGCGCGTTGAATACGATGCGCGTTGTATTTGGATCCTTTTGCCTCCACGATCGCGCGTACGCGAAGCTTTTTAGAAACGCGCTATCCTGGTCCGCCGCAATTCGCTTGTTTATAAGCGAAATGAGCGCGGGCAATTTACCCGTTGCCTCCAAGTACGCGGTTTGTGCCGCTTCGTTCGTGGTCGCGAATTTTATAAAGTGCCACGCCGCGTATTTTTGCCTTGAGAAATTTGATACCGCAAGTCCCCAATATGATGAAAAGGTTCTTTTTTTGGTAGCATCGGATTCAAGTTGGGGAATAGGCACGATGTGGGCGTCTATAAACTGATTTTTTTGTTTGATATCCGCAAGCGAGGAATGGTAGTCAATGATCGTAGCCGCACCGCTACGCGCGAACATTTCGCGAGAATTCGCGCGGGAGCTGTCCCACGTAAAATTGTCGCTCAAGCGATTCGCGAACTGCAGGTAGAATTGAAACGCGTTTTTGGAATCCCCACCGAATACAATTCTATTGCTCGCGTCTATAAATGGCGTTGCCGACTGCAATAAGAGCGCCGAAAGAATGTCTGTCACATTGGCTACGTTATTCGAGGTGCCGAGAGCTGTTCCCGCGCGCTCAATCATTCCACCTTGTACCCGCTTGGTTGTTTGCGCCACGTGTATAAAGTCGGTCCAGGAAAGATTCTCCCATGTCGCCGCATCGAATGTGACGCCGGTCGCCTGCACGATATCGCGATTATACATGAGCCCAAGCGCGTCCATATGGAGCGGGAGCGCGTACGTTACACCGCCTGACTCCGTTGCGTCCACAAAATCTCCGTATACGGTTTGTGGATATATCCGAGATACCGACGCGGTCGAAATGATTGCCGAAGTCGCCGGCTGGACCTTGGCTTTATGCTTTTCGGTCCAGGAATTATGGAAATAGAAAATGTCGGGTCCGCTGTTCTCAGCAAGCGCGTTCACCAGTGTCCGCTCAAGCTCGTCCCCGGAAGAAAACGGCACAAATTCCACTTTGTATTTTGAAACTTGCTCTGACGATGCCTGATATCCTTTTATAAGATCTATAAATGCAGATTGATCTTCTTTCAATCCCCACACGACGAGGTTCGCCGCGGCTGGAAGATTTGGATCACCGCCCGGTTTCGGAGGAACTTGCAAAATCAAAATAGCGACGACAATAACTACAATCACTGCGCCGATAATAATAAGACGTGATTTTGGAATATCACCGATGGGCGAGGTCATGCGATTAGTATACTAAATACATGTGATGGCGACAATCTTGTCTTTATCGTCCAGGCGCATCACGCGCACACCGCTTGTGGCGCGTCCGCTTTCGCGTATGGCCGCGATGGTCGTTTTTATTATCTGCCCCTTGGCGGAAAGTACGATAATTTCTTCTTCGTCGGCGAGTATCTTGAATGCAACGATGTTGCCGGTTTTTTCCGTGAGTTTTGCCGTCTTTACTCCCTGACCGCCCCGTGATTGTATTTTATATTCTTTAATGGGCGTTTGTTTCGCAAAACCTTTTTCCATCACCACCAGTATCTTGCCCTTGCCTCCGGCCTCGGAGATGTCTATGCCAATTAAGGAATCCTCCTTTTTAAGCGTAACTCCCTTCACGCCGGCCGCGGTTCTTCCCATCGGCCGTAGTTGCGATTCCTTGAACCGGATGGACTGCCCATGCGATGTAATGATAAGTATTTCATCTTTTCCCGATGATGGCTTTACCCACCGCAACTCGTCTCCTTTGCGCAGCTTCAGCGCAATAATTCCATTGCGGCGCACATTGCCAAAGTCCTCAAGAGGCGTTTTTTTAATCACGCCATGCTTCGTGGCCATAACAAGGAAAGCGAACGGACTGTTTTTGGGATTATACGCGACAATTGCTTTGACGCTTTCCGCCGGAGGCATATCTAGGAAATTCTGGACAACTTTGCCCTTTGCGGTACGCGATCCCTGAGGCACTTCGTATACTTTGGTCTGGAATACTTTTCCGGAATCGGTAAAGAACAGAATGTTGTCGTGTGTGTTGGCGTACAGAATGTGCGTGAGAAAATCATCCTCGCCCACATCCGATCCGATCAATCCTTTGCCGCCGCGGCCTTGTGTTTTGAATACGGATGGATTCACGCGTTTTATGTACCCGCTTGATGAGAGCGTGATGATCACATCCTCTTCGGCGACCAGATCCTCTTCTTTAAATTCCCCTATTTTTGAATTAACGAGTTTGGTGCGCCGCGCGTCTCCATAGGTTTCCTTTACGTACGCGATTTCTTTTTTGATGACGTCAAGAATCTTTTTAGGAGATGCGAGAATCGCCTCCAGCTCTTTTATGAGCGCTTTTTTCTCTTTGAGTTCGTCTTCGATCTTCTGGCTTTCGAGCGCCGCGAGCGCTTGCAGTCGCATCTCCAGGATAGCGGTTGCCTGTACATCGGTAAGTGAGAATTTTTTTATAAGGTTGGCGTGCGCGTCATTCCGGTCCTTTGATTTCTTGATGGTCGCGATGACCGCGTCTATGTGGTCCAGTGCTTTGACGAGGCCTTCCAGGATATGGGCACGCTCTTTTGCCTTACCAAGCTCAAACTCAGTCCTGCGCCGCACGACGATCTGACGGTGGCCAACGTATTGCTCAAGCACGTCTTTGAGCGAAAGCAGTTGAGGTTGAATGCCATTCACCAAGCCAATCATATTTAAATGAAAGTCCTTTTGCAGCTCGGTGAGTTTGTAGAGTTTATTAAGTATATTTTGCGGCGCGGCGTCGTTTTTGAGCTCAATGACAACCGTAAGCCCTTCTTTATCGCTTTCGTCCCGTAGATCTTTGATGCCCTCGATCTTTTTTTCCGTTACCAGCACCGCGATTTTTTGCACAAGCTCCGCCTTGTTCACGCGATACGGAATTTCGGAAATAACGATGTTAAATTGCCCCGTCCCGTTAGAAGCAGATCGCCCCTCGGCGGTCGTAGCCGTGCCTCTGGCAGGGCGGCTTCTAACGGGACCGGCTTTTCGCTCTACGATATCTGCCTTGCCTCTGCTCGTAATCGCTCCCTGCCCGGTCGTGTACGCTTCAACGATTCCCTTTCGGTCATACATAATGCCGCCGGTTGGGAAATCGGGTCCCTGCACAAACTGCATAAGGTCCTGCGTCGTTGCGTTTGGTTTTTCTATTAGATACAAGAGTGCGTCCGAAACTTCGGTGAGGTTGTGGGGCGGAATATCGGTTGCCATACCAACCGCGATTCCCGTGCTTCCGTTTAAAAGCATCTGTGGGATTTTGGATGGAAGGGTTTTTGGTTCGTCGCGCGAAGCGTCGTAGTTTGGGATAAAATCGACGGTGTCTTTTTCAATGTCCACGAGCATTTCCTCGGCAATTTTGGAAAGTCGGCATTCGGTATAACGCATAGCCGCGGCATTATCCCCATCAACCGATCCCCAGTTCCCCTGTCCTTCAATAAGCGGGTACCGTAATGAAAAACTCTGAGCCATACGAACCATGGAGTCGTATACGGATGTATCACCGTGCGGATGATATTTACCCAAAACCTCACCGACCACGTTTGCGGATTTTTTGAGCTTTGCGGAATGCGTCAACCCCATATCCCACATCGCCCACAATATTCTACGGTGCACGGGCTTCAGACCGTCGCGTACATCGGGAAGCGCGCGAGCCACGATAACGGACATCGCGTAATCCAAGTAGGATTTTTCAAGTTCGGTGGTTATCTCAGCGTCTGTTATCTGCTTATGCTCTATATTCTTGTGTTCTTCTTGTTTTGGCATAATAGTAATTTCGAATTTCTAGTCCCGAATTTCGAATCAATTTTTAATGCATTAATTTCGAAACTCCAGTCATTCATCCGCCAGCTGGCGGATTGAATCGAAATTAGAAATTCAAAATTCATCATTAATGCAATTCTACTACGGTTGATGTTGGCGACGCGGACGGTGTTGTTGTTGCCGCTTGTTCCACATTTATATTCTGTATCAGTCCCATACTCGCGCTAAACGCCTGTTCGGCATATTGGATTGAATCTTTGAACGCGCCCCAGAATTCTACCAGTGAGCCGTCACGACCCGCCTCGGAAACAGTCCGCTCCGAAATGGTCGTCTGCACGCCGAACACGAATATCCACAACAGAAGAATTACGACGAGCATAATAACGGTGCCGAAAATAAGCCACTTTTTGCGTCTTTCTAAAGCACCGTATCTAATATCCTGGATGTGTTGCTTTATGCTCATATTGATCCTAATTTAACCTTTCGTTACGTTTTTAGTGTAACAACCTTTGTTTTCTTAATCTCGGCAAGGTCCTTTTTTTTGAACACAAACTTTTCTTCGGGCTTTTCGCTTCCTCCATTGAGCGCTTCAAGTACTTCCTTCGCGTCCGCCGATTTTCGCTTCAGTCCATTAATCTTATAGAATGACGGTATATATATTTTCGGATTCAATTGTTTTACAAGCTTTATGAGTTCCTTTTGATCGATAAATGGATCGCCCCCTGCTGGTGTAACAAGTACGTCAATTTCTTCAAAATGTTCCAGAGACGCTGGAGGCACCGGGCTGCTCACATGTCCTAATAATCCAATCGTAATGTCGTCCCATACAACCACGTATATCGTCTTGAAAAAATTCTTTGACGATTCTTCGGCAAGTTCAAATCCTTTTATGCGAACGCCCTGCACATCGTATTCGCCCGCTCCGATGACCATCACCTCTGCATTGTTGTGCTCATCTTCCGTGGGCCAGGGAGTGAGCGTTTTTACGTATACCGAAACTTTGCCGCGAGGAGCGGTAAGGCCCGATGACATATCGGGAAGATCGGTAAGAAGGGTTGTTTCACCGTTCTGAAATTTAAAACAGCCTTCGCCGTACCAAGTTACAATCATAGATTTTGTTCATTTTCTCATATTTCTGCTTGCAATGCAATGCATATTCTGCTAGTTTCTGCACATATGATCGAGATAGTAAATGACGATGTAAAGAAAAAAGAGCACCCGCTTGCGCGGATACTCAGGTCAAACCCGCAGCTGACTGTGCCGCTCAAAGACGGCGATACAGTTGAAGCCACCTTGCTGGCCAAAGATCTGCGCCGTGCGTATTTTGACCTGCGCGGCAAGGGTACCGGCATCGTATGGGGGGTAGAACATGTGCAGGCGCGCGAGATACTCAAGGGCCTCAAGGCAGGAGACGCGATTCAGGCGACTGTTTTACAGGCCGAGAATGACGAGGGGTATTCCGATATATCGCTTACTAAGGCGATGTGGCAGAAGAACTGGCAGGATGTACGCCAGCTGAAAGATTCCGGCGATTTGTGCACCGTTAAAATCATTGGCGCGAACACCGGCGGCCTCGTAACAGAGCTACAAAATATCAAGGCATTTATTCCGGTGTCGCAGCTGAGCACCGAAAACTATCCGCATGTGGAGGACGGCAATAAGAATAAGATTCTCGAAGAGCTGAAAAAATTTGTCGGCAATGAGATGGAGGTGAAAGTCCTTGATTTCAATCCGAAGAATGAAAAGCTTATCCTTTCCCAGCGCGAAGTGACCGGAGAGGGTATGAAAGAGGTGCTTGAAAAATACACGGTTGGCGACACGGTTGAAGTGATTGTTTCAGGAGTGGCGGATTTCGGCGTGTTTGTGCGATTCGTGGATAACCCGAACATTGAAGGGCTCGTGCACATATCCGAGATTGACCATCGACTCATCGATTCCCCCAAAGAGGTGGTGAAAGTGCAGGATGCGCTTCGCGCCAAAATTATCGAAATAAAAGACGGCAAGGTATCGCTTTCATTCAAGGCACTTAAGCCCAACCCGTGGGACGAAGCAGAGAAGCTGTTTGCGGTGGACCAGGAAGTTGAAGGGACGGTTTCCAAATACAATCCGTTCGGAGCTCTAGTCGGCCTTGGGAACGACCTACAGGGGCTTATTCACATTTCAGAGTTCGCAAGTATGGATGATATGAAAAAAGAACTTGAACTCGGTAAAAAATACACATTCGTGGTTACCCAGCTCAAACCAGCGGAGAAGCGGATCATACTCAAACTGAAAAAGTGACGGCACGGTCGTCATCCTGAGCTTGCCGAAGGATCTTCCCCTCTTATCATTCCGCGCTCCGACACGCCTGCCTGCCGCAGGCAGGAATCCATTCAAAACAGTGGCTATTTAAGCCACTGTTTTTGCTATTGACTTTTTAGAGAAAATATGATATACTTCCGGTCAGAATTTTAAATCAAAATATTAACTTACAACAAATGAAAGGATTCGGAAATGAAAGCAAAAACTTTTGTATTAGTTTCTATTCTCGCTATTATTGTCATTGCTGTGGTCGTGCAACTTACGAGTGTAAAAGTTACTGTTGTTGATGAATTTGAAACAACGGATTACAAGATTATTGCACAGCATCTTTCTTCCATTGAACCAAATGTTCTTGTTTATGAAATTTTAGACAAGGAACAAGATCAGTGGTATGAAGTGCTTCTGTGGAGCAAGGGGATTACCCTATATACAGCAACGGAAGACACATTTTTTGAGGTGTATAACAATAGTGAACACCCTGTTGTGTACGCATCAGAAAGATCACCTCTTGCCATCTTTGATTTCAACACAGAGGCAAACGAAAAAGAAGGAAAAGAGTGGTTTGCAAAGAGTGAAAAAATTAAGGGCATAATTGCATTAACCGTCAACAAATCTTCATTGCTTAAAAAAGCAAGAAGGTTTGGAATAAAAAACTTGTATCTGTAGGAGGAGAAAGTGAAAAAGGTAATTAAATATTCGTTTTTCCTTTTTGTTTTCTCGGTAGTTCTTTATTCTTGCGGTTCGGCACCAGAGGAAAGAGAGAATTCGTTTTCATTACAGGTTGGAACGATGAACTATGAGGAGTTAATGGCCAATATACAATACAAAGGGGTAGAGTTATATGATGACGTTGATGAAAAAATTCTATCGCCTTTTTCGATGACACCTCAAAGAAAACTTGAAATTGTTGTTGTAAACGGAGCAATGCTTGGTATTTCAGGTGGAGATTTCACTTATAATTACTTATGCGAAACTGCATTAAGAAGTGGAATGAAAATATGCCCGCCGGAAGTTGCGTTTCATATAGCTCTGCAGGAAATACATATACCGAAACTCACAGCATCAAGAAGCATTGGGATCGCTATGCATCCTATTAAAGATGTCTATGGTAGAAATTATATTTTTGCATTGGGTGAACATTTTACAGATGAAGCAATTACCATAGGAGCTCAAACGATAGACGAAGAAAATCCGCGCTACCATCCGAATGACCCTTTTTTCATTTTTTGCCGTTAATAAGGTTAAACACCTTGAAGCCAACCCTAGTGGTTGGCTTTTTTATATATATTCAATCCCCGCGCCGTGTTCGTTCATTCTTTTGACTATTTCTTTTGCAACTTCGCGCTTTATTTTGGCGTGGCGGGGAACGGTTGTAATGAATACTCCGTCTGTTGTTTCAATCTTTGTGTGTTTCTTGCCCTGCACAACTCTAAAATCACACTTTCGTGCGATATGCTCCAGCTCGGAGGAGGAAGTGCTCTTTGTATTAACGAACAGCTTTTTCATGAACAGCCGAGGTTCGCATTTTGATTTCCGCTTTTTGCTGGATTGGAAACGCGTCAAAATATTGAGCCGCTTTCAGCGAGGGGATGTATGTCGGCATATATGCCAGATATTTTTTAGGGATTCCGAAATAGGTGCGGACAGCGTCGTTTATCATATCTATAAGCTCGGAAAATGATTCCGCCTGCGTTACGCAGCCATGGAATGTCACTATTTCCGCCCAAAATCCGCCGTCTTTTGAACGGCCTATGTGCGCTTGGATGGTTTGCGGGAATTTGTTTCTGAGTTTTTTTACCTTTATTTGTTCACTTTTGGTAAGCATATATATATACTACTCCCGTCAAGGAAATATGCAACATACTAAAATTGTATCTTTATTTTTGTTCGGGAGTCGTATACAATACCACCAAACAGTCTACTAATTACAAATTAATTACGGATATACAAATTTACAAATATCCTAATTCGTACATACGTACATTTGTATACATTCGTAATTTGTAGAGATAATCATGAAGTCCTCAAAAATAATCAAAAACTTATTCGTCACGATACTCGTGTTCATCAGCGTCATACTGCTGTTTTCCTCGGTGTACACCGCAGGAGAGCAACCACAAATCATTTCGCTGAGTGAGCTTGCTCAAAAAATACAGGCAGACGAGGTCCGATCACTTACCGTGGAAGAAAACACCGTTACCGCCACGCTTTCGGATGACTCCATAACCGAAACCCATAAAGAAGCCGAAACGAGTTTAACCGAAACGCTCGGCCAGTTTGGCGTTAGTTCGGAACAGCTTTCGCAGATCGCCATTACCGTGCAGGAGCCGTCGGGATGGAAATTCTGGAGTGGCATTCTTCTGCCCACGCTTATTCCCATCTTGGTCATCGGATTTTTGTTCTGGTTCATGTTCAGGCAGGCGCGCTCGGGCGCATCGCAGGCGTTAAGCTTCGGTAAATCTAATATCCGCTTGTTCGCGCCTTTTAAAGACCGCATCACCTTCGCGGACGTCGCGGGCGCAACCGAGGCAAAACAGGAACTTGTGGAAGTGGTGGATTTTCTTAAAAATTCCAAAAAATACCTTGATCTTGGCGCGCAGATTCCACGTGGTGTACTGCTGTTGGGCCCCCCCGGAACGGGTAAAACACTTTTGGCACGGGCAGTGGCGGGTGAAGCACAGGTGCCCTATTTCCATATATCCGCGTCTGAATTCGTTGAAATGTTTGTGGGAGTGGGAGCTTCGCGTACGCGCGATGCATTCCAAACGGCCAAAAAAGCCGCCCCTTCTATACTGTTTATAGATGAGATAGACGCGATCGGCCGCGAGCGCGGCGCGGGCTTAGGAGGCGGGCACGATGAGCGAGAACAAACGCTCAACCAGATACTCGTGGAAATGGATGGATTCGATAAAGAAGCGCAGGTCGTGGTGCTCGCGGCAACAAATCGACCCGATATTCTGGACCCTGCATTGCTCCGGCCGGGACGATTTGACCGCCGAGTAATATTGGATTTGCCCGATCTTAAAGATCGTGAAGCGATACTTAAAATTCACGGCCGCAACAAGAAGCTTGCCAAGGACATCGACTACACAAGGATTGCTCAGCGCACACCGGGGTTTTCGGGGGCCGACCTTGCCAACCTTATGAACGAGGGCGCGATACTTGCCGCTCGGAAGAATAAAAAAGTCGTCGCGCAGGATGATCTGTACGAGGCGGTTGAAAAGGTTATTCTTGGTCCCGAACGGCGCTCCCGTGTGTTTGGAAAGAAAGAAAAGGAAATTACCGCGTATCACGAAGCCGGCCATGCGCTTGTCGCGGCAAGCTTGAAAGATGCCGATCCGGTGCATAAAGTTTCCATTATCGCGCGTGGCCAGGCGGGCGGATACACACTCAAGCTCCCCATCGAGGACCGGTACCTCAAAACCCGCAAACAGTTTCTCGCGGATCTCGCGGTAACGTTCGGCGGGTACGCGACGGAAGAAATTATGTTCAAGGATATCAGCACCGGCGCAAGCAATGATCTCTCGGTTGCATCGGAAATCACGCGCAAGATGGTATCAAAATACGGAATGAGTGAAAAATTCGGGCCGATTACGTTCGGCAAAACGCAGGAACTCATCTTTCTTGGTAGAGAGATTTCAAATGAAAAAAATTATTCCGAGTCGGTCGCCGCTGAAATAGATAAAGAGGTCTCGTCTATCATCGAAAAGGCGTATAACGCCGCCAAAAAAATAATCACAAAACGAAAATCTGCGCTTGAAGCCATTGCTAAAGAGCTTATGAAAAAAGAGACTCTTGAACGTGATGACTTCGATGCGCTTATAAAGCAGTTCAAGTTCAAACTGATCGAGGTGTAGAAACAAAATACCCCAACATTCTAAAGTATGTTGGGGTATTTTTTGTGCGCCCACTTGGACTCGAACCAAGGAACCTGCCGCTTATAAGACGGCCGCTCTACCAACTGAGCTATGGGCGCATTAATTCTTATTCAAATATTCTTTGACAATATCCAAAGAACATATGATTTCCTCCGTGAGTCTAGCATTGCTTATACTTGCGTTACAAGTGCCGTGTTTGAAACTACAATGATTTATTCTTGTACTTAGGGATTCCTTAATATAAGGCTTTCTAAATTGTTCCTTTGGAACTTTCAAAACGGACGACCAGTACCCTGTCTCATTTCCAATGCTCATGTCGCTATAAAGATGTAGATGAATTCTTATTTTCTCTCGTGGAAGCTTTAGACAGGTTGTTGTCCATAAAATAAAAAATTGAATAACTCCAGGATCTGTATTCGATATACAAAGATCGGAAACTCTTGTCTTCGCTCCTTCTCCCCAATACAAGAATAACCCCGCGAGAAATATATCGCGAATTGTTAGGGGGAAAATTTCTTTCTTCATTCTTTTTCGTGTTTCTTCTAATCTTCTTTCTTTCTTTTTCCGCTTTGTTTCTCTACACCTTTCAATACGGACTTCATTCCAGTCCCTTAATTCTCTGATCCGTTCCTCTGATAGTGGATAGCCGCGTAGCCAAAGGCTGAGCGTGCTTTTACTCACCTTTAATTCAGCCTTGATCTGGCTGTAACTCCGTCCTTGTAGCCGTAGTTCGAGCGCTCTTTTTCTGTCCGACAGCCGTGCCATAGTAGGATTGATTATACTAATTATAATTCCATGGTTCTATTTTTCAAGTGAATAAGTGGGTAAAAAAAGACTGCCATCTAGCTAGTATGGCAGTCATAACAAAGAAAAGGAGGGGGCTTAGCGGTGATCATGCGATGTAGCCAAATACCATATGGTCCCTTTTATTGGTCGATTCTCACAACCTATCCTATCCGAGTCAAAACCGTATCGGGAAGAGGAAGTGTATTTTTCAACGCCAAAACAGAATTCCCTCAAGCGGAAACCGCTCATGTTCGAATTTGCACCAGGACTCAAGTGTGCAGGTTATTCATAACTAAAGCATCGAAACTTATATCCGGTGCCGTAACACTTCTTTAGGCCTTTTCTTTGTTCTTGAGTTCTGGTCATAAGTATACACTTTTCATTTTGAGATTTCCATTTTACACTTACAGGCATGGACTGGCTTATTGCGTTTGATGCGGCACACCCGATACTCATCTATGCCGTCGCGTTTATCGGTATGTATATTGAGGGCGATTTTATGCTCCTTCTCCTTGGAGCCTTGGCGCGCGGCCGTTATGTGAGCTATTTTGGCATGCTTTTAGTCGCGTTCGTGGCAACCATTCTTCATGACATTATTTTTTGGAAAATTGGCAACTGGCTTAGCAGAAAAAAGAGAACTAAATACCTGTATTTCGACCTTACAAAATTAATCACTTTTCTGGATAGGATGAAGAAATGGTCCGGAGCATATATTGTGTTTTCAAAATTCGCCTGGAACTTCAATCGGTTCATACTTGTCGGACTTGGATATGTGGGCGTGCCATTCAAAAAAATACTCACCTATTCCCCTATTAGTGCCGTTATCTGGCCGATACTGTATATGTCCATTGGATTCGTATTCGCCGATCAAACCGACATATTTCGGCAACGCATCGAGAGAGTGGGTATGTTTATAGCCGGCATGGTAGTGCTTGTAATTGTGTTTGAACTTTTCATCCGTAAAATTGTCATAAAGAACTTTTTTAACGGAAATCAAAACAATAACAAAGACAGGGAGTAGTTGTGACGTTAGTGGGCGACAGAGGGGTCGAACCTCTGACCTTTCGGATGTAAACCGAATGCTCTAACCAACTGAGCTAGTCGCCCGTTTATTTATTGGAAAATTATATCAAACGATCTTCATAACACAACTGTTCTCCAGCATTAAGTTATTCACTTGTTTCTATTTGAACCTTATAATATACTTACTATATAGTAATATGCTTGCAAAAGACTTTCAGCGCAATAAAGCCATTTAACTTCGTGAAAAGGGATACTCAATAAATGATATCTACAAAACGTTGGGTGTTGCAAAAGGAAGCGTTAGCGTTTGGGTTAGAAACGTCTCCTTAACGCCAGAACAAAAAAAGTTTTTGTCCCAAAAAAATTATACAAGAGAAGCGGTTGAGAGAAGACGGCAGACACGTTTAAAAAATGAAAATGCCCGCAGAGAAATTATTATACAAAAAGCACGATCACAAATTTCTCCAATTTTAAAGAAGGAGCTTTGGCTGATTGGTTCTATCTTATATTGGGCAGAGGGAGGAAAAACCAGGAGAGACTTGGTGAGGTTCTCTAACAGCGATCCTGAGATGATCCGCCTTATTCTTAAGTTTTTTAGAAAAGTGTGTAATGTGTCGGAAGAAAAAATTAAAGTTCATGTACACATTCACCCACACTTAGACCATATTTCGGCAGAAAAATATTGGTCACACATTACAAAAATTCCTCTTACTCGTTTTTATAAGACCTACAGAGGTGTGAGTAAAGCCAGTAAACAAACTCGCCAAACACTTCCTTACGGAACCTGTGATGTCTACATAGCGAGTACAGAACTTTTTCTTAAAATATATGGGTGGGTACAGGGGATTTTCTCATCACATAAAAATCTAAAATAAAAAATTCATCTCTTCTATACGAATATCGTCAAATTGCACATCCATAAAGTCCGACCGAGTGCCTACGTGTCCGGTTTGCCGTATCGCCAGTTCACTCACATCAAGAGCTTCTGCAATTTTTTCCCATTCCCCATCTTTCTGTTGCCATAGTTCAATCAACACTCCCCCGTCCGACAATGTTTGGGTCACGGATCGCATGGTAATCCATTCTAGTTTCGGAAGCAGGCTCGGATTCGATTCTCTATCATACGTTCCCTCAAATACTTTTTTATAGGCAAGTGTTTCATACGCGCCGTTTTTTTTCCGTTTTATGACCGCCGCCCCGTCTACGCGCAACCCCGCGTAATACAGATTATTTTCATCCACGTATCTGCTCATAAGAACAACTCCATTTGATTCATTCCTGTTGGGGCTTGAACTTATGTTGTCCCGCGTTACCCTGAATCGTATTTCCTGCCGCACATCGAGCCACTTACTTCTGGATATGAGTCGGAATAGATTTTGCGGATGGCGGCCTTCGTCCGTATCCGGCGCATTTGAAATATTGTATACAATCCTCCATTTTGAAAATCTATCAAGCTCTCCCTCCACAGTCGATCCAATTCCGTCGTGGACGATAAACTCTCCCCCTGAGTTCAACCACCAGTATCTGCTTCCACTTTCGTTGGGGCTCCGCCTTTCGTGCACAACGCCCTCTTCTTGGTCAAAATCCGTCGCAAGCAATCCCTGCACATCGGCTGCATCGGTTCCCCTGTCAGCACCTATGGTTGCGTAAAAATACGCGGCTTTGCGCTGTATATCCTTGGCAAAAATTACTGCGGCAAAAACTATTATCGTAAGTGATCCATATAAAATAATCTTTCTGGATATTCTCCACATTAGTAATTCTGACGAATCAAGACTAAATCCTGCACAGTGCCGCGTAAGATTTAAGTTTGAACGTGACCTGTGGCGTATTTACTATACATAACTAAGTGTGAAACAAATCGTGAAACAATTGTGTTTAGGCAATATGCCGCATCTCGAAAAAATGCGCTTAAAACGCCATTGCCGGACTATATATGTTTCACGTGAAACAATTTTTTCATCTTTTTGCATAAATTTCGCTAAAATATGGTTCAAAATGTTTCACGTGAAACATTTTGAACCATATTTCAATCTTTTATGGCGAGTTGAGTGTTTCACGTGAAACAATTATACTTATTTTATGTCCAATTTTTCTGCTCGTGAAACAAGATCTACAGGTATTATTGGTGAAAATATTGCCTGTGGATATCTAGTGAAAAAGGGATATAAAATAATAAAGCGCAATTTTATTGCACCATTTGGCGAAATAGACATTATTGCAAAATCACCAGATAATACGCTTATATTTATAGAGGTTAAAGCATTAAAATATTCGGCAAAGTCTGGCAATATAGTTCGGCAAAGTTATCCACACTTACCGTTAACACAGGCGTTACAGAACAGGCGGATTTACACAGGCAGCCCTTTCAATCCTGAGATGCATCTTGATGACGTTAAGCTGCGCAAGTTGAACCGTCTTTGCGCATGGTATGCAAATACATATTATCCCGAAAGCGAATTTAGGATTGATGGCATGTGCGTGGATATCTTTGAGGACGGGGAGTATAACATTAGACACTATAAAAATATCGGGTATTATTAGGCCATGTCAGATTATTCCGATAAGAAACACGGGTTGATATTTTTAGGGATTGATCCCGGATCAACGCGTGCGGGATATGGAATTGTGCGGAAAGATGGGAACGCATTCTCGTATGTTGCATGCGGCATACTTTCTACGTCATTCAAAGATAAAAATGATCTTCTCACTGAGCTATATTCATCCATTCAGCTCCTCATAAAAAAGTATAAGCCGTCTGCCGCAGGAATTGAAAAGCTTTTTTTTGTAAAAAATATGAAAACCGGTTTGGAGGTAGCTCAATCGAGGGGAGTGGTCATTCTCTCGTTGCGGCAGCACAATATTCCCGTGTATGAATATACCCCTAAAGAGATCAAGCAATGGCTTACCGGTAGCGGCGTCGCGGACAAAAAAGCCATGATCCGCCTTGTGCGATCTTCGCTTGTTATGCCCGGCGATATCAAAGAGCCCGATGACGCCTATGACGCTCTTGCAATCGCTCTTATCACCGGCTATACTAGCGTTCGTGGTGATTTGGTCGTCGCCACGCAACCATTACAAAAACAATGACAACAGCAACAGAATTTAAAATCATCTCTCAGGAAGTGGATGAGGAGGAGGAAATAACAGAAGAAGACGGTGAGGATTTGGTGGGCGAAGAAGATGACGAAGAAGATATAGTGGGAGATGACGAGAAGGAGGAAAAAAAGGGATCCGAATCCGAAGAAGATGAGATGTAGTTGCTATACAGCCCCCGCCGGGGGCTGTTTTTTTTTCCTGCCGATGCTATAGTATTCCAATGCCACGAAGAAAGAAAAGAAAAAACCTTCTCTATGCAGGCATCGCGGCGCTTTGTTTGATTATATTTTTTGTTATTGAGTTCATCCAAATCGTCAATGAACTGCCGCGTCCCGAAAAAATAACCTCATTTCGCCCAATACAATCGACAAAGATTTACGATCGCACCGGCGAGATTCTTTTATACGAAATACACGACGAACAGAACCGGACCATTATAGCTGGATCAGACATCCCGCTTTACGCAAAACAAGCGACCATATCCATCGAAGACCGAGGATTCTATCAGCATGCCGCATTCGACGTTGGAGGCATAATTCGGGCTCTTTTTGAAAACGCCCTTGTGGTTACCGGCCTTAAAAGCGGGAATATCCAAGGAGGCTCCACTATTACCCAACAGTTGGTAAAGCAGGTTTTTCTGACGTCCGAACGAACGCTGAAACGAAAAATCAAAGAGCTTATTTTGGCATACTGGATAGAAGAGCAGTACACGAAAGACGAGATACTTGAATTTTATTTAAACCAGATCCCATACGGATCGAATGCATACGGCATCGAGTCCGCGAGTTCCTTATATTTCGGAAAATCCGCCAAAGATCTCTCCGTTGCTGAATCGGCCGCCTTGGCTGCTATTATTCAATCTCCTACGTATTATTCGCCGTGGGGAAAACATGTGGAAGAATTTTTAGACCGCAAAAATTATGTACTCAAAGAAATGCATAGACTCGGCCACATACGCGAAGACCAGCTTCAGTCCGCATTGCGTGAACAGCTTACTTTTCAGCCGCAATCGTACGGAAAAATAAAAGCTCCGCATTTCGTGCTTGGCGTCAAGGAATATTTAGTTGCTATCTACGGAGAAGAGCGGGTTGAAAACGGGGGGTTAAAGGTTGTTACGACGCTTGATTGGCACCTACAGGAAGTTGCTGAACGAGTTGTAAAGGAAGGGGCCGTAAAAAATTCCGAGCGTTATGCCGGATCGAATGCCGCGCTTGTCGCCGAGGACCCGAAAACCGGCCAGATCCTTGCGCTTGTTGGCTCGGCTGATTATTTCAATGAGGATATTGACGGAAACTTCAACGTTATAACCCAGGGATTGCGCCAACCCGGCTCAACTATGAAGCCGATCGTGTACCTCGCCGCATTTATGAAAGGATATACGCCTGACACTGTGGTATTTGATCTTCCAACACAATTTAATACCTCAGACGATCCGCGTTATAACTATAGCCCCGCGAACTTCGAGGGAACATTCCGAGGTCCGATAACGCTCAAACAAGCGCTTTCACAGTCCATAAATGTGGCCGCGGTAAAAGTGTTATATCTGACCGGCGTATCACAAGCGCTCGATACCGCACAAAAGCTTGGCATTACCACCCTTACCGATCCGTCCCGCTACGGCCTTTCGCTTGTTCTCGGAGGAGGAGAGGTTCGTCCGATAGAATTGGTGCATGCATACAGTGCGTTCGCACGGGACGGCGTCCAACATATGCAATCCAATATTCTGCGCGTGGAAGACGCGCAAGGAAACACACTCGAAACATTCAAGGATGAGGCGGAGCAGGTGATTGACGCACAGTATGCCAGAATGATAAATACTATTTTATCCGATATCGAACTGCGCTCGGGGTTATTAAGCGGCAGCTTGCCTCTTACTATATTCGAGGGGTATCAGGTCGCGCTCAAAACGGGAACTACAAATGATTATCGCGATGCGTGGACAATCGGCTACGCGCCGTTTCTGACCGTCGGCGTATGGGCCGGAAACAGCAATAATCAGGCGATGCGGCGCCAAGGAGGTAGCATCCTTGCCGCACTTCCTATGTGGAGCGAATTTATGCGTGAAGCAATACAATCATACCAACCAGAACCGTTTACGCCCGCACAGCCTGTTTTTGTAGAAAACAACCCCGTCCTTAATGGAGAGGCGCAAGAACACACTATTTTGTATTACATAGACAAAAACGATCCAAAATCGTTTAATCCTCCCAAAACCAGCGACTCCCAGTTTTTAAACTGGGATACGCCGGTGCGTGTGTGGATGTCCCAGCACAGCACCTCCACGCTTTCAGGCGGTCTTGATTGACGTAAGTACGTATAAGAAGCCCTCGTCATCCGGCGCCTGCAGGATGCTCGGTTTTTGCTCCGAATTTATTCCAATAAATACCGTTTCGGTCGGCACCTGCTTCAGTCCGTCCAATAAAAACCGCCAGTTGAATGATATGACCAATGGGGATCCCTTGCTTTTTACGGATAGGATGTATTCACTCTCACCGAATTCATGACTTGATGACAGGAGTTGTATATTTTTCATCGAATCATCTATTTTTATTCGCACCTCATTGAGCCGGTTGGCAAGCGAGCTGGTAAGCCGAAGCGCTTGTATGAGCTCATTTTTTTGAATCGTAAGTTCCGCTTCGAATGATTTTGGTATAACCATCGTGTAATCCGGGAATTTGCCCTCGATAAGGCGCGATACAAGCCGTGTTGATTTGCTTTTCACCACGATCTGATTTTCGTCGAATAGCACCTGTATCACGTCGCTCTCTTGTGGAAATATGCGTATAATCTCCTGCGCCGTGCGTAACGGAATAATTATAGAAGCGGTAATAGAAGGGGATATATTCAGCTTTTTTTTGGGAATGATCGCTTTGGCGAGACGAAAACTGTCAGTCGCCACCGCATACACAAATCCGTCGCGGATATCAAGAAGAATTCCGCTTAATTCAGGCCTGAATTCCGACGTGTGGCATGCGGTTGCCGTTGTCTGTAGTGCGTGCACGCACGATCCTGCATCAACCGAAAACTGCTGCGGCGTATCATCGGATAAGTTCGGAATGATCGGAAACTCGTCTTTCTGGGTAGCCGCTATTTTCGCGTTGTAGTTTTCCGTGGATATATGCAGCGCACTTCCTTTCAGCTCAAGCTCGATGCGCTCAGATGCCGCGTTTTGGATTATTTGCTGAAACACGCCGAAGGGAACGGTGCACGATCCCTTTAAAAGCACTTTTGCCGATAGGGAGTGTACGACTCCTATCTCAAGATCTGTTGCGGATAGGGTAAGCGCGGTATCATGCGCTTCAATAAGGATGTTTTTTAATGCAGGAAGCTGGGCACTTTCTTTTTTTGCGTTTGCGACCAGAGAGATTCCTTCTTTTAAATTATTTCGTAGAATGATGCAGTGCATTTGGGTAGTAGAAGTTTACTATTGCTATAAGTATAATTAATTATATATATAAATAGTAGTTGTAGTAGAGGATGTGGATAAGGGGATAAGTGGGTTATGGGTTATGGGTAGTGGGCGGTTTGTTTGCTATGTTCCGGTACAAGTACTGGATAGGGTGTGTACGAAGAGTGGATGAATTAGGCAGGTGTTTTTTGGATTATTTCCTTCAACATTACAATTTTTTGGTTTAGCGCCTTATCTTTTATTATTCCTTGTGTTATTTTTTCAAAAGAATGTATCGCGGTCGTGTGATCTTTCTTTCCCATCTTATCCCCAATATCTGGGTATGACATCCCCAGCATATCCCGCAAAAGATACATCGCGATTTGTCGCGGGATGACGATTTCTTTGCGCCGAGATTTATTTGTGAGATCCGATGTTTGTATCTCAAAAAACTGTGCGACACATTTGAGAAGATGTGTGGGGTTTATATTAATCATGTTCTGCTGCAGGGTGTTTTGTATGATTTCTTCAGCGACCCGGATGTCAATGGCTGAACCCTTTAATTCCTTATAAAATAACAGCTTGTTTATAATACCCTCTATTTCCCGTACATTTCGCTGTATTTTTGTGGCTATAAGATGGGTAACGTCGTCTTGTATTTGGAGTTTTTTTTCTTGCACCTTGTTTTTTATGATTGCCAGCTTCATTTCGTAGTCGGGGTAGGTGATATCTACAATCATGCCCCCTTCAAACCGCGATCTGAGCCGATCTTCGAGTGTTGGAATTGCCGCGGGAGCGCGGTCGGATGATATGATTATCTGTTTATTGTTCTGGTACAGGATGTTGAATGTGTGGAAAAATTCCTCTTCGCTTCGCTCTTTTCCGCCAATGAACTGTATATCGTCGATGATAAGCACATCCACGTTGCGGTACTTATTTTTTATGTCATCCATCCGTTTCGTGCGGATTGCCCATACAACGTCGTTTACAAACCGTTCGGATGGCACGTATTTTACCCGCGTCCGTTTTTTAAAATTCTTTACAATCTCGTTTCCGATCGCTTGGATAAGGTGTGTTTTTCCGAGTCCGGTGCTGCCGTATACAAATAGCGGGTTGTATTTGGTTCCAACCTCTTTGGTGACCGCGCTTGCCGCCGCGAAGGCAAGTTCGTTTGATGATCCGACCACGAACGAGTCGAACGTATAGCGCGGATGGAGGTTTGTTTCGGGGTCCGCGGAGAATTCAATAAAACCCACTTGTGATGAGGGCTGCTCTTCGCGCGTCTGTTTTTGTTCAAATATCTTTTTTTCAGCCTCGGCGCTTGAGAGTACGATGTATTCTACCCGATTAATACTCGGTTCGTGGTTTTGAATTATTTCGATGATCGTCTTGTTGTATTTTGACTGTATCCACTCCTTTGCGAAGTTGCTTCCGACACCCACCACCACATGTCCGGTGTCGGTATTCTTTTCGATGAGCCTGCTGTTCTTAAACCACGTCAGGAAATTTGGTTTGGAGACTTGTAATTCTATCTCAGACAGTGTTTTTTCCCATAGTTTTTTTTCGTCCATATGAAGCGGGTTTTATTGCGAGTTATTGTAGACGAAACTGATTCTAATGCAAGCTGTGGAAAAATCAATTTTGTGCATAACTTGTGCATTACAAAATGTGGCACAGTGTCTTCACATATTGCTATATGCTTTCTTTTCTGATACGTTAACGATATGTCAGTAACATTTCAGCCGAAAAAGAAGAAGAGGAAGAAATCGCATGGCTATTTGAAGAGGCGGCGAACCCCCGGAGGGAGACGTGTGCTTGCGCGAAGGCGCGCGAAAGGAAGAAAGAGACTTACTTCATAATACATTGATGATATCGCGAAAACATACATTGCCCGCTTCTTTTTTCAGAAAGATTCATCAAAAAAAAATTTCTCCCGATCGTGTTTTGTCGCTACACACGTGTCATGTGCGCTGTTACGCGTCTGGTCTCCGCTATAGCAGGTATGCGGTAGTGGTTCCCAATAGTGCGTTTTCGAGTGTGGTGTCCCGCAACGCATTCAGGAGAATGGCGTATGAGGTGATTCGCTCTGAAAAACTTACAGATGTTCTCGGTTATGATGTTGTGCTCTTGTTCGGAAAGATGGCGGGAACTTTCTCGAAGGAAGAAGTTAAAAAAGATATTTTAAAACTGCGTCATGTCATTTCTATTTAACGAAATTTTATATAAGCCCCTTTTGAACCTATTGATACTCATCTACGACCTTGTGGTGTCCGATTTCGGCGTTTCCATTATTCTTATTACGGTTCTCATACGCTTTGTTCTGCTTCCGATTTTTTATAAAAGCGCCAAGGACCAAACCATACTTCAGAAAATAGCGCCGCAGATCCGCGAAATACAAAAAAAGCACAAGGAAAACAAAGAAGAGCAGGTGCGCCAGATGATGGCGGTATATAAAGAGCATCGTGTCAATCCGTTTTCGAGCATACTTCTGCTTATTATCCAGCTTCCCATATTGTTCGCTTTGTACCGTGTGTTTGTGGGCGGATTGCCGGAGGCGGGATCGGACAAGCTCTACTCGTTCGTGCATCTTCCCGAGGTTATCCACTACACCTTCCTGGGATTTATAGATCTCAGCAGCCCGTTTTTGGCGCTTGTGATTATCACGGCGTTGGCGCAATTTACGCAGTCGTGGCTCTTACTGCGTGTTGCGAAAAAGCGCGCTCCCAATCCGGCCGCGGCGGGAGATAACCCGGCCATTCAGGCCGCCGAGCGGATGTCCCACAAGATGATATACTTTATGCCAGTCGTGACTGCAATCATTCTATTTAATCTTCCCGCGGCAGTTGCGCTGTACTGGTTTACGACGTCGGTATTTTCCGCAATCCAGCAACTAGCCATCAACAAAAAGATTCGGGAAAAAGAAATTATCAGCAATGCATAACGAAGCCAAGACAATTTTAGAGGAGATACTTTCCCGAATGGGCTTTTCGGATTTTTCGGTGCAACAAAGCGAGGACGGAAAGCGATGCGCGGTGTTTGTAAACGATGCTCCGTTTCTTTCTCGGCAGGTGGCTGGGTTTATGCTTGATCTGGATACGGTGCTACGGCTTATACTCAAGAAAAAGAATCTGCCATTCGTATTTGTGGACGTGAATAACTACCGCAAGGAGCGTGAGGAGATTATTATAAAGCTTGCGAAGGCCGCTGCTCGAAAGGCGCTGGCCGAAAAAACCAATGTGCCACTTCCGCCCATGAATGCGTATGAACGCATGATTGTGCATACGGAATTATCGCTGCATCCGGAACTTAAGACCGAAAGCTTCGGCGAAGGGCCGAACCGACACGTTGTCATTCGTCCATTCCAATAAGATGGGGACACTGTAGCTTGTATAGTATTCCCGCTTCATCTTCATACACCCTCTCTGTTTGTGACAGGAAATTTTTTTGTATAAATGGCAGGTATTCTTGCTTAAATGGTTCATCCCAATACAGATATGTCGCTCCATTGGAGCAGAGGACGGTGGGATCGCCTGTTTGCAGAAATGAGCGTATGTTCTGGCGGCGCGCTGATCCGGTGTCCGCGCGGCCTTGTGTCCAGAGCCACCCCTCGAATCCTAAATATATAGGACGTCCTGTAAGCATGGGGATGAAATTGTTTGCTCCCGATGCGGATACGATAACGGCCGTGCTCGGTGTGTTGTTCCGTATATACTCAGCCGCTCCAAACTGCGTTTGTGAATAGTAGCCAAAATGCGATTTGTTTATGCGAGGACTTGTCCCAAGACTAATTCGTGCGAATACGTCCGCGGTTCCGGACGCGAGCGCTCCGAGTATGAAAATTATCGCAAGTGAAATAGGCGTGATTTTATACGGTGTACGATATACGATATTCGGCATACGGCCAATAAATTTTTCTATAAGAAAAACAAAAACAAGCGTCGCGGCGAACCACCAGTAGAACAAAAGTTTGTTGTTATCGAATTCCCATGGCTGGAGCTTTACGAGATTTCCAACGGCAAAAATAATACTTCCGGCAATCCACGTTGCGAAAAGTGCGCTATGTTTTTTTATTTTTTTTATAAAAAAGAATGAAAGCAGCCATGCCCCAAACAATACGCCGAAGTTTTTAAACCAAAACCACAGCGCATTCGCGTCGGTGCCCGAGGTATTGGGGTCGCACGCAAACCAGTTTGTGTTGTGTGCGCATGTCATCCAGCCGAACCATAACGTGAGAGGTGAGACAGATGAAAAAATGGAATTTGAGAGGAGAAAATAAAGTTGCGGAGCGGCGATGAGGATGCCTATAAAGATGGGGAGGAGTGCTTGTATACCGTATGCCGTATATTGTATATCGCGTACGCGGAACAAAAACACCACTAGCGCGAAAATTCCCATTGCAACGACCGTATGCAAGTGCGCTAAAGGAATGAATCCGACAAGCATGAACCAAAGCCATACCTTGTCTGTCTTCCAATATGCAAAAACTCCTGCAAGGAACAGGAACGCGAGCGCGGCGGCCGGCATAAACGATCGCTGGTGAGAAAAGAATGAAATAGCGGGCGTTATCCAGACAATATTCGCATCGTATTCCGCGCCGGACGGCTTTCCTCCTGTGCGGATATCCATGTGCGTGTATTCGAGTTGAGTGGTGAGTAGTGAGTAGTGAGTGGTGGGTTGTGAAAAATGCACGATGAATAGACCCAGGCCACCGCCAAACAAAACAATGGCGACAAATGATATTTGTAGAACAGGTTTCTTGACGGTGAGCTTTACGAGGTTCCACAATCCCGCTACGATGCCTGCGCCGTATATAAAGAGGGGCAGATGCCAAGCCAAGGCAAATGAACTCCCAAGCTTTAAAATCAACGCGCTGAGGAAGTTGATAAAAAATGTGTAGGTGAGCGGCGTGCCGCCGGCGATCGGGTGATTGAGCGCGAATGGATCCGATTCGGCCAACACTCGTATCATGTCCATGTGGTACGCGCCGTCTCCCCAGCCCTTGAGTATGCCGTAGGGAAATCCGTCCACCCAAATCATAGATTGGTACGCGAGAAGCAGGACAACGGCGGCTATTAATAGGATAGAAATACTTGTCGCTATCATTGCGAGCGACCAGCGGGAGCGCGGCAATCTCAAATAGTCAAGTGGATTGCTTCGCGTTGCTCGCAATGACAATAAAAACACTATCAGTGAAATTCCCAGAGTCGCCCATGCCGCGAGCGTCAAATTTTTTGTGACCAGCGCACATACAAGCACAACAAACCCCTGTAAAGTTGTTCCAAGTACGAGCGAGAAAATCAAGCGCGAGAAAATACCGAATCGTTTTTCTTTATCCAAAAATGAAAGCGCAACCGCGCCTGATACTACTGAGAAAATACAAAACAACACCCCGTATATCATAGTTCTTTCCAGGTTTTACCTATTGATGCGGATACCGCAAGCGGCACCGAGAGTTTATACGCGGATTCCATTGTTTTTTTGATGTCCTGCACGATATCACTTTTGTCTCCGTTTTTGAGCATCGCATCCGGTATTTCGAATATGAGTTCGTCATGAATGGTGAGTATCATACGCGCTTTCGTGTGCACTTTCACCATCGCTAACTTCAGGATGTCCGCGGCAAGTCCTTGGGTGGGCATATTGATGGCGGCGCGTTGGGCTTCGGACGCCATAAATTGATTTGACGCGTACAAGCCGGGCAGATGCCGAATTCGTCCGCTCTCGTTTTGCACGTAGCCCTTTTTTCGCGCGCCGGTAAGTATTTTTTCCTGCCATTTTTTGATTGTTGCGAACTCCTCAAAATATTTTTGCATAAATTTCTTTGCCTCGTCGCCCGGAATGCCCGCCGATTGCGCGAACGCGCGATATCCCATGCCATACACCATGCCGAAGTTGAGCGTTTTTGCCATACGGCGCATGGATTTGTCTACTTTTTCGTCGGGCACGCCGAATACGAATGCCGCCGTGCGGGTATGGATATCTTTTCCTTCGACGAATGCGTCCATCATCTGCTGGTCTTGCGTGAGGTGCGCGAGCACGCGAAGCTCGATTTGTGAGTAGTCACACGAAAGAAGCGAGTGGCCTTTGGCGGCCACGAACGCGCCGCGGATTTCACCTGACCATTTTGATTCCTGCGGGATATTCTGCAGGTTTGGATTCGTGCAAGCGATGCGGCCCGTTGCCGCGCCTATTTGCAGGAACGTCGGATGTATACGCCCGTCCTTTTGGACAAGGTCCTGCAAGGGATGCAGGTATGTTGTTCTGAGTTTGAATAATTCGCGGTATGCGAGCAGATCTTCGAGTGCTTTTGGCGGATCATTTATTTTTGCCAAAGCATCTGCAGATGTGGACTTGAGTTTGAGGCTGAATTTCGAGTTGAGCGCTTCAAGTACTTGCTTGGGCGAATTGAAATTTATGTCGCTTATGGATTTTTTCAGCTTCTGTTCTTTCGTTTCAATCTCCTTTATGAGCTTGGTTTCAGTTTTTTTGAGGCGTGCTTTGTCTACCCGTATTCCTGCTTTTTGCATATCTTCTAGGACCGGAATCAGCGGCCGTTCGATATTTTGCCATATGTCCCACAAGCCGCGCTTTTTCAGCTCTTTTTCGATTTGTGATTGCGGCATGCGCTTGTTCGGGTCCATTTCAAGAAGCTGGAGCATAATTTTTTCTTCCGGATTTAATTCGGAGTCGTGGGATTGTTTCCCCCGATTTTCCATCGGGGTCGCAATGACCGCGTGTGAACCCTCCAATCTTTTTATGAGCGATGTAAAGTTCTGTTCTTCAAAGAACGCGAGTGCTTTTTTGGGTGAAAATGAACACACAAGATCGGAGAGCTTGATGTCCACCGGTACGTTTTGGTCGATCGTCGCAAGCTCGCGCGAAAGGAATGCGATGTCTTTGTGAGATGATATTTTTTCGTATGCCTTTTCGCCCCTTCCCTTGCTTAAAAAATCATCCAGTGTTCCGTACTTTTGTAGAATGGTTGCCGCGGTTTTGGGGCCCACGCCGGCAACGCCCGGGATATTGTCCGATGTATCTCCAACAAGCGCCTTGTAGTCTATGAGTTGGTCCGGCCTTAGGCCATAGCGTTCGTGTACGCGCGCTTCGTTGTATAGAAGCGTTTCGGAAACACCCTTTTTGAACGTTTCTACTTCCACCCCGTTAGAAGCAGATCGCCCCTCGGCGGTCGTAGCCATGCCTGCGGCAGGGCGGCTTCTAACGGGGTCCACGGCATCATCGTGCACCAATTGCAGCGAGTCAAGGTCTCCGGTGAGTATGCGCACCGGTTCCTGTTCTGAAAATTTTTTTGCGAGCGCACCAATGAGGTCATCTGCCTCGTAGCCCGCCTTTTCGATCCACGGTATCGAAAAGGCGTCGAATAAGTCATGGGCTTTTATTATCTGTGCGATGAGTTCATCGTCTGCCTTGGGCCGATGGATTTTATAGTCCGCAAATTTTTCCTTGCGGAATGTGGGTTCGGGCCGATCGAAGAGTGCCGCGCAATGCGCGGGTTTGGTTTGCTGGATGATTTTCAGCACAATGCCCGCTACACCGTATAAGGCGCCGGTTGGCTCGCCCTTTTTGTTCGTAAGCGGCGGGAGCGCATGGTAGCAGCGGTGTATTAGTGAATTGGCATCGATTAATAACAACATGATACGTTTATTTTATCACATATTTGGTCTGTCTTTCTTATTTGTTTGCTATACACAATTTCGAATTCTGAATTTCTAATTTCGATTCAATTTTGAATAACTGAAGTTTCGAAATTAATGCATTAGAAATTGATTCGAAATTCGGAATTGGAAATTATAAATTATATGAATTATCCACACATCTTCGATTTGCGCGTAAATAATGTGTTATACTGTTTGAAAGGCCCTAAAAGCAATCACTAATTATTTATTATGGATCAAAACACGTCCTTCGATCCGATACAATCATCGGGTCAGCAAGATGATCGAAGTAAAGTTCCTCCTCCGCCCCCGTCATATGATCAACAGGTTGGGGTACGAAGCATGGCTTCCGATATGCAGTCCATCCAGCAGTCCGGAGGCGAGTCGCCTCAGTCCCAGATACTCTCGGCACAGGATGTTTTCAAGTCGCCGCAGCAGGATCAGTCTCAATTTATTCCCCCAGCCACTCCGATGAGCGCGGTTCCTCCTCCACCGATGCCGGATATTCCCGGCATGATGCCGCAGGCACCCGATCAACAGCAGGTAGTTATGGAACCTCCGGTGTCGCACGGATCGCCCCTCAAGACCATTCTTACGATATTCGGTATTGTTATCGTTGCGGCGGGCGTGGGATATGGAGTGTATTATCTTGTAAACTCGTTGAACTCTGGGCCAGCCGTTCCCGCGGTTCCTGCGTTTTCACCCAATCCGGCGCTTTCCGAGGAGCCGACGCCGGCCGCATCGACACCGTCTCCGCTAAGCCATTCATCGCTTATTCCCAACCCGGCAAAATCAGAGAGTATTCCGCTGACGATGATTGCGTTGGGAGATTTCAAAACGGCTTTGTCGGCAGTATCAGCCCGGGAAAGCATGCTCGTGGGCACCGTAAAAGATCTTTCTTTTGTGACTGAAGCGGGGGTGCCGGTAAGTTCTGAACAGTTTTTGACCGCGTTCTTTCCGTCAGCGGCCGCGAATATTTCATTTCTCTTTGAACAGGACTTTACCGCATGGTTGTATGGCGATCGTGTAGGCGGAAATAAATTCGGTGTAGTGTTCGGGGTAAAGCAAGGAATCTCTGCTGAGCAATTAACCGCGTCACTCTCTCTTCTTGAGGGAAACACATCGGACATATCCAATATGTTTGTTTCATCGGTTTCGGCGGCAGGAACATCCGGTTTTGAAGGGGCTCCGATTGATGGCATTCCGGTTCGGTATCTGGTGCTTTCATCAAAGAATCAGCAGGTGTTTGAGTACGCGTCGGTGCAGATCGGCGGTAAGATGCACGTGATCATTACGACTTCCTACTATCAGATGCAGCACATACTTAATCTGCTCAACGCCCAGCCGGTTGCCACAACTCCGACCGTGTAAGTTCTTGTAGCACCAACCCCAGTTCCTTTTGGGTGGTTTTGGTTTGGGAGAATATAATTATATTGCAACCTGCTTCAAGCGCGCGGAGGGCGCGGTCTTTGAGTGAGAATTGCGAGAATGCATCCATCTCCAAATCGTCGCTTATGGCCATGCCTTTGAATCCGAGTTCGTTTTGAAGCAAGGATTGTATGATTGTAGGAGAAAGGGCCGCGGGCAAAGAATCAAAGGCGGCGTATACGCTACCGCCGATCATGACCGCGGGGGGATTGAAGCGTGAAATTATTTTTTTGAATGGCACAAGGTGCTTTTCGAGCTCTTGTTTGGAAGCAGGTACGGTTGCTATGGAATCGTGTGTGTCTACCGAGTCGTCGGTGTGGCCCGGAAAGTGTTTGAGCACCGGTATAACGCCGCCGTCTTCGTAACCTCGTAGCATCGCTCCCGCGAGCATCGTTATTATTTCGGGATCTTTTTGGAATGTTCGGTTATATAAAAAGGAATCTGGGTTCGTAATGTAATCAACAACGGGAGAAAAATTCATATCAATGCCGTACTCACGCAGCTGTTCGGCCCTCTTCCGCGCTATGAGGTACGCATCGGTTTCCGATGAAATGTCTTTTTGTGCCGTACTCTCCGTGCCGGGAAATGCTATGCGTGATACGTCGCCGCCTTCCTGGTCTATTGCGATTATAATTTCGGAATTGATCGCATGAATATCAGCGGTTAGTTTTTTCAATTGTGCGAGAGATTGGATGTTTCTGGATAGGAGTAAAATGCCGCCGATGTGATACGCGCGTATGAAATCGGCCGTTGTTTTGGAAAGCACCGTGTCGGTGACGCCGATCATCACTTGAGAAGGCGCGTGAGGTTCAACCTTGGTCTGGGAAGGTTGAACCTCGGCGATATTTAGTATGTTTGCCTGCAACGAAACAGAAGCCGTTGGGGTGGCTTTGGAAATGGCCGTGCAAGCGAACGCAAAAAATACCGAGAGCAGAATAAAGGAAAGTATATAGGGGGCGTGTATGAGCTTGCGGTTCATCGGTTACGAGTGTATACTATAAGCATATGTTAACAGCTCAGGAAGCACAAGAATTTAAAAAGATACTGCAAGAAGACAAGCATAAAACGCTTGCAGATCTTAAGGAGCTGGAATCGCCTCCCGATTTTGGAAATGAACCCGGGCCCGAGGACGAAATAGACGAGGCCAAACAGGCATTCGATAATGAAGGAAGCGCCAAAAGCTACCGCCGCCGCATATCGGAAATAGATGCGGCACTTGCCCGCATTGAAAAAGGAACGTATGGAGTTTGCGAGAAAACAGGAAAGGAAATTCCCAAAGAGGTGCTGGAAATAAACCCGGTTGCTCGATTCCACCCAGACTATCTGAAGCAATCCCACAACCCATAATTTACTCCGCCAGCTGGCGGATCACAACTTATCAATGGCTGTCAAACATACAACTGCAAAACTATACTGCGCCGAACTGGAGGGCGTTGTTTCTCGTTGTATTGAAGTTGAGGTGGACCTGCACCCTGGACTGAGCGCGTTTACAATTGTGGGACTTGGGGACAAAGCCGTGTCCGAAGCGAAGGAACGCGTGCAAGCGGCTATAAAAAATTCCGGTATGAAGCCTCCCAACAAACAGAATCGCAAACTCACCGTAAATCTCGCTCCGGCGGACGTGAAGAAAAACGGATCGCAGTACGACATGGCTATCGCGCTCGGGTATTTGCTTGCGTCCGAACAGATGGCAGTATTCGATGCTTCCAAGAAACTCTTCTTGGGTGAGCTAGCTTTGGACGGCGCAATACGCCCAGTCCCGGGCGTGCTGAATGCATGTTTGATGGCCCGCGAACGCGGTATAGAGCAGGTATATGTGCCGCAGGGCAATGCGCCGGAAGTGAGGCACCTGTCTGAGCCTCGTGTTATTCCCGTCGGGCATATGCGTGGACTGGTTGCGCTGCTGGAGGGTAAGGTGCGTTACGCGTGCGCCGAGGCCGATCCGTTCGCGGCTGAGCAAACGCCCGGCGCAGTGGATATATCCGAGATACGCGGTCAGTCGGCGGCGAAGCGAACGCTTCTTGTCGCGGCGGCTGGAGGGCATAACCTGCTTATGTCAGGTCCGCCCGGCGCGGGTAAGACCATGCTGGCACAATCGCTTGTTTCTATTCTGCCTGCTCTTGCGTTTGAAGAGGCGTTGGAATGCACGCAGATATACAGTGCGGCGGGACTTTTGCTGGATCGTCCGTTTATGTCGTATCGTCCGTTCCGATCTCCGCATCACAGCGCGTCGCTGGCGTCGGTGGTGGGAGGCGGAACAAATCCGCGGCCGGGTGAAGTTAGTTTGGCGCACCGGGGAGTGCTCTTTATGGATGAATTTCCCGAATTCCATCGGGATGTACTGGAGGCGCTTCGCCAGCCGTTGGAACAAGGCACGGTTGTCGTGGCTCGCGCCAAGAGTACACATGTTTTTCCCTCCAAATTTATGCTTGTGGCCGCGGCAAATCCCTGCCCATGCGGTTACTACCAAGACGAGGAGAAGGAGTGCGTGTGCAGTCCTCGAGAAATTCACCGGTATTCCAAGAAATTGTCGGGGCCGTTGCTTGATCGTATAGACCTGCACATATGGGTACCGCGCCTTCGCTCCGAGGATCTGGTAAAGGATATCAACGTCGCCGAATCCGACGCCGCGCGAGCACGTGTGCAGGAGGCTCGGGCGCGGCAAGCGGAACGATTTAGGCAAGCCGGACTTGGCCATTTTTCGAATTCCGAACTTACCTCAAAACAAGCGACGGAGCATATCCGTATCTCCCAGAGGGCAAAGGCCATGCTTGATCGGATGCTTGATGCGGCAAAGATCTCTGCACGCGGGTATTTTAAATCGATGAAAGTTGCTCAAACCATAGCGGACTTGGATGGTAGAGGTGAGGTTGACGAAGCGTGCATTCATGAAGCATTTTCGTATAGGATACGTAATGTGGAGCACTGATTCTGTAACCTTTCAAATCCCCACGAGGCTCAGCCTCGTAGAGAAAGTATGAGAAAGTTAGCTTTTGTAAATGGTGGTATATATCACATCTATAACCGCGGAGTTGAAAAACTCCCCGTTTTTCATGATAGTCATGATTGTTTCAGGTTTTTGTATGGCCTTTATGAATTTAATGACAAAAATCCTGCCGAAAATATTTACTTTAAAGAACCTTCTTTAAAGTCCTACGAGGCTGAGCCTCGTAGGGAGCTTATCCTTAAGGATCGCGAACAAGTTGTCCATATATACGCGTATTGCCTTATAGATAATCACTTCCATCTTATGGCCAGGCAAATAGAAGAAGGGGGAATTGTAAAATTTATGCATAAATTAGGGACGGGGTATACTGGGTTTTCCAATAAAAAATATGAAAGGTCAGGGCATCTTTTTCAAGGAAGATTTAAAGCGGTTTCCATAGAGAAGGAATCTCAATTATTGTATCTTCCATATTATATCCATGCGAATACACTTGATATGTATATGCCCGGATGGAGAGAGGATGGTGTTGCTAACCTCAATAAGGCAATGCAAATTCTTGAAAACTATGAGTATAGCAGTTATTCGGAGTATGCATGCGAACAAGGGAATTATCGGAATCCTATTTTAGAAAAAGATTTTTTATCAGGAGTTTTAGGATCCCCAGAACAATATAAAAAAGATATGATGAAGTGGCTTAAGGAAAAAAATAGATTCGAAAAATTAGGCGGAGTAACGATAGAGTCATAGTTCTACGAGGCTGAGCCTCGTGGAAACTATACACTCATCCTCTTTTGCTTTACACTGGCGTTATGTTTTCGGACTTGAACGACAAACAAAGAGAGGCGGTGTTTGCGGGGGATGGGCCGCTTTTGATAGTGGCGGGCGCGGGATCTGGCAAAACCAAAACACTTATTTCTCGGATCTTGTATTTTATTGCCGAGAAAAAGATCGAGCCGGCGAGGATACTTGCTATTACGTTTACAAACAAGGCGGCTGATGAAATGAAATCCCGCGTGCTCGCCGCGCTCAAAAAAAGCGGTATCGGTATCCATTCCGAGCCGCGATTGAGCACCTTCCATTCATTCGGCGCGGCGTTGCTGCGTGATATGTGCGAGTACGCGGGTCGCACGAAGACTTTTTCCATATACGACGATGATGACTCGATCAAGCTTCTGCGCGACATAGTGAAACATAAAAATCTTGAAAAAGGAAAAGGAGCCGGCTACTTTGTGCGTGAAATATCCCGCATAAAAAGTGAGTTAGTCGGCAAAGCTGAATTCAGCGGGGAGGATGTTGTGCGGGAGGTATATGAGGAATACGAAGCTATGCTTAAAAAAAACAATGCGTTTGATTTTGATGATCTGATTGAAAAAGTGGTGCGCATATTTCAGGTCCACCGTGACGTGCTGGAGGAATATCAGAAGCGCTATACCCATGTGCTTGTGGACGAATACCAGGACGTGAATACCTCGCAGTATTGGATGCTGAAATTACTCGCGCAGAAACACGCCAACGTGACGGTCGTCGGAGACGATGCGCAATCCATATACCGGTTCCGATTCTCTGATTTTAGGAATTTTTTGAACTTCGAACAAAGTTGGCCGAATGCGAAGGTAATTTTTTTGGAGCAGAACTACCGTTCTTCTAAAAATATCATTGAGGCATCTTCGGATCTGATCGCAAAGAATACACAACAAAAGAAAAAGAATTTATGGACCGAGAATAGCCAAGGCGTGCCGGTGCAAGTCGTTGAGCATTCCGATGAATTTAGCGAGGCTGATTTTATTGTCACCAAGGGGCGCGATCTTCAGAAGCTTACGAAGCATATCGGGATTCTGTTCCGTACAAACGCGCAGTCGCGCGCGCTGGAGCAGATGCTTATTGAATACGGCGTGGAGTACCGCCTATTCGGGGCGGTGAGTTTTTATGAGCGTAAGGAGATACGCGATGTGGTAGCGGCGCTGCGGTACGCGCACAATCCCGCCGATGAAGTCGCGCTTGATCGGCTGAAAAAGAACCTGTACAAAAAGCATTTTGTCTTGCTACGTGACGAGCTGCCGCAAAGAGCGCATGGAGTTTCTCCGACGAAGGTTATTTCGTATTTTATGGACGCGGTTTCGTATCCCGCGTATCTGCAGTCGGAATTTTCAAATTTTACTGAGCGGTTGGAAAACGTGCAGGAGCTTTTAAATTTTGCCGAGCAATTCGATTCTCTTGGGGCGTTTTTGGAAAAAATAGCGTTGGTGGATGCTTTTGATTCGGGGCGAAGGAAAAAGAAGTCTCGGCATGAACAGGGACCGACCATCGATTTAATGACTATACACCTCGCAAAAGGGCTTGAATTCGATGTGGTTCTGGTGGCGGGGGTCAATGAGGGAACGCTGCCGCATAGCCGGTCGTATTATTCGATGGACGAATTGGAGGAAGAACGGCGGCTGATGTATGTGGCGATGACGCGGGCCAAAGAGCAGTTGTATTTGAATTTCTATCACACGCCTTCGCGATTCCTATTTGAACTTCCGGGTAATAAGATTGTGTTCCATGGAGAAAAATCACTTGAGGATGAAGAACGGTATATAGAATATGACTAACAAACGACTCGGTCAGCATTTTTTACAGAATGGAGCTAAGCTACAAAAGATTGCAGACGCTCTTGAGATACAAAAAGGGGATGTGATAATCGAGATTGGCCCCGGTAGAGGCGAACTTACTGAAAAACTTCTTGCCGCGGGCGCACGTGTGATTGCTATTGAAAAGGATGTATTGTTGTGGTCAAGGCCGGGTCTCGACCACCTCGAGATGGTGTACGGCGATGTGCGAGAAAAGCTTTCGGTTGTTGTGAAATCTTTAGAAAAGAAACCCTACTTTCTTGCAGGAAATATCCCTTACTATCTGACGGGGTATTTGTTGCGAATGATAGGAGATATTGAGCACAAGCCGGTGCGGACAGTTTTTACGATTCAAAAGGAAGTTGCTGAGCGAATATGTAAAACCGAGGAGGTTGGCATGAATATATTAGCGGCTTCCATTTTGTGGTGGGCTGACGCGGCATACATTACCACAATTCCGCGAAAAATGTTCAATCCTCCGCCGAAGATTGATTCCGCCGTAATCTTACTGAAAACAAAGCCAGCTTTCATAAAGGGTGGAACGAGGCAGCTCCGTGACCACGCTGATTATATGAAATTCGTGAAAGTTTTATTCGCGCATCCACGCAAAACAGCGCTATCGAATCTCCTCGCATTGTATAAAAAGAAGGCCGTGTTGGTCACCTTTACTGCATTGGATATTAGTGCGAATATTCGTCCCGAAAGACTCTCATTTGAGAAAATTTTAGAATTATATAAAACATTGCCCTCACTTAAGGACGATCGTCCTTAAGTGAGGAACTAAATTCCAAAGTGATATTTAAGTTTATCTTCTCCTTCAAAATGATCCACATACGCAATAAGTATGTGATCTCGAATTGCGTAAAACGACGCGATGAAATCTATTTCGTCTTCGCACGAGTACGGAATAATAGCCACGCTCCTTTGGAGGAAATAAAAACCCATTCGATAAAGATGCCTTCGTAGAGCATTCCGCGCGGTTTTGTATTTTTCAGGAACGTCGAATGAAACAATTCGCCATTTTTTGTCCCATCGTCCCGCCGTCTTCAGCTCTATGTGTTCAATATCAAATTGCAAAACTTTTTCTTTTCCGGTTTTCAGTATTTTTATCTCTATGTTGCCATCCGCGAGTTCTTTGTAATCAACCATCTCTCGTTTCTGGAGGACGCGCAGATCCCGCATGAATTTATCTTTTTCAAAACACCTTTTTCGATAATAGATTTTTGCCAGTTCCGAGAGGATACGCGCGCCGCCAGCTGGATTGGTAAGTGAGACAACGGCAATTCCCGTGCCGATTGCAAGGTATTTCAATATAAGATGCGAGCGAGAGTTTCTATATATATTTTTTGCCATAACAGCCGAGCACTATTCGTGCTCCTATTATCACTCCCTCTGTATATAAAATCAACCCCCAGTTAGGCGATTGTCAGATGTTCTGCCCCCACTTAAGAACGATCGTTCATAAGTGAGGGCAGGGAGAGTGGCGGGAAGAGAATTTAAAAGAGTCAGGGCGGCTAGAAAGGAAATAGGCCGCAACGTATGACTCCGTCCGCAAGCTCATGACAGGTAAAAAATAATTCTATGACGGTTTCGTATAGAAAGTAGATAAGCAGACATCCATATGCGGCAAGCGTTCCTATTCCCGTCCATTTTAAGAAGTTATTTCCATTTTTTCTGGATTTTGATATGAGGATTATGGGCACAGAAATGAAAGCGATTAAGAATAGAAGCGACAGATTTGCCCCGACTGATCCGAGTCCGAGAATTCCTGAAAGGCGAAACAAACCCAATACAGCAGCAAAAATGGCAATGCCGGTTATAACTCCGCTGATCTTTTGATATGCGTTCTTCATTTTTAAATTTGGTTATAATGTAGTATCAGCCGCCATTTAGCGGTAGATACAATAGGGATTTGGGGAGATGGCGCAGGGATCGTTTTTCTCTTTTGCCGTAATACATGATTCGTTTTTGTTTGTCGTATACACATATCTTTGCGAGCCCGTGTATTCGGCGGGTTTTGGCACCGGAAAAGTGTCCAATTTTTTTTCTAGCTCCATCAGGTTATTCGCGTATACTCCGAATTTTGTAAAATACAGTACCTGAAGAGCCTCTATTTTTTGTATATCCGCTTTTGCGCGTGCGGTGCTTGCGGTTGATTTGCAATATACACCCGGAATACTTTCCCAGATTGAAGCGATAATAATCACGTAGCTGACAACGTTTATGATCGTCATAAGCACGAGGGCTTGATTTTGCGTGAAATTATATTTTTCTTTGATCTTTTTTGTGAAGAATGCGAGTTCGAAAAATACGGTGAATATAAAGAATATTGGGAAGAGAATGTATATAGATTGCTTGTCGGGTCGGGCGATAATAGAAGTCGCAAAAAATCCGAGGATGGATGTTACGAAATTCCCAAGAATGATAATGAATAGAATGTGTTTTACCGCAAGCCATTTTTTGTATATGAACTTTGAAGCGATAATGAGCGTGATTGCTTCGGATATAACCACCACAGCAAAGAGAACGAACACATTTCCGAATGCTTCTATGATAGTTGGAGACATGCCAACGATCATATCTGCATATGCAAAGGATGTGGACAGCAGGATTCCGGCCGCAATAAGAGTTGGTAGAAGCGGGGCTTTTTTCATGTTGCTTTAAGTATAAGTCGTGTCTGCGAAAGTTCAAGCTATACGTGTCCCTGCCTTCACTTATGAACGATCGTCCATAAGCGAGGGCAGGTAGAGGGGGCGGTTGGTGAGGGGGATTTTATGCACATTTTTCGTTTGTATAAAGACCTCCACTAGTAGTATACTTATATTGTATGAACCCCGCTAGAAGCCCTTGGCTGAAAATTTTTAACGAAATTTTCTGCGGGGCGCGAGCGGGGAGTTGTGCTATGGATAATCAAGTCACCCGAAATGAGCATGGGCTCTATAAGGACAGGCTTCTAACGGGGTGAATCGCTCGCGGACATACTTTTCCGTGTTTTTAGGCATAGTGATACTTTTTGTATCCTATTATGTTTCGCAATCTCTCTTTTTTTCGCGAAATAACGACAAGGATGCTCCTATCTCAAAAATTTTCAGTAGTGGAACGACTCCGAAGTTCGCCGAATCAATATCGGCAGGAAGTGTTTCCAATGTAAATCTTACGCAGGCGCTCGTGAGCGATATAAGTGAGGATTTTTATACCAAAGTTGAAGGTCTCGACGCGCAAGGGCGTGAAGATCTATTCGCGCAAATTAAAGCGGGAAACGCGGAAAGTCTTAGCTTTGCGAATGTCGATCCCGATACGTTTGCGCAGCAGTTAACTCCCGAGCTTATCGGTATTCGTAACGAGATTTCGGACGATGAAATAAAGTCAGATCCGAAGAATGATGTGGAAGCGTATAAAAAGCGTTACTTGCTTGCGGTAACCGATGTGCAGCTGCTTGTTTCTTCGCAAGATGCAGCCGGAGTACTGCAATCCTTTATGGATCAAGGGGATGTCTCTGGACTGAACGCGATTGTGAACGCACATCGGGAGACATACGGCGCTTTACTGGACATTCCGGTTCCCAAGAATGCGCTTGAATTCCATAAAAAGAATTTATTGTATTTTTCCAATTCTGCCGCTATCTACACTGCGCTTGGGCAATACCAATCCGATCCTTTAAAAGGATACCTTGCGGTGCAGTATATGGGATCCATTTATCGGTTGTGGGATGAAATTTATTCAAGCGGCATTTTATGAAACGGACTATTTTGATTTTAATAATATGTACGGTTGTGGGATCGACCCTTGGTTTTCTGGTCCCGCCTCGGCGTGTGCACGCCCAAGCCGACGGTTCAGGGTGGGCGATATTCGGGGAAATGCTTGCGGAATGGGGCAAGACGATTTTGAAGTGGGTCGAGGATGAATTATGGCCGGTGCTTCGTGACCAAGCGGTGAAGCGGATAGTTGATGATCTTACCGATCAGATAATAGATTCAATAGAAAACGGAGGAGAACCATTGTTTATACAGGATCCGCTGGGTGAATTACAGAGGGTGGGAGATATTACGTTTGATACGTTTAATTCATATCTGGGAAGTGAAACGGGTGTAAACTTATGTGCGCCTTTTCAGGCTGAACTTTCATTATATTTTCAAACAACATTTCAACGAGAGCAGCCATTTGGGCTTCCTGTGCAATGTACATTTAGCGAATTTCAGCAGGCGTTGCAGGATAGCGCCCATTTGATTGAACGTGGTGGATGGGTGACGTTCCAGCAGGCATTTATTCCGAGTAATAATTTCTTCGGGGCATCTCTTCTTGTCGATCAAGCGTATATGAATGAGACACAGCGAAAGCTTAAAGAAGCAAGCGACAGAATGAATAGAAATTTAGGATTTGACGATGTGAGTCTTTGTACCCAGTGGCGTAATCCTCGCTCAGGAGATCTGGCCGTTTCTGAGAACGAGGCGTATAGCATGGCGCTTGAAATGAGTGGATACGCGATGCCGCTGACTCAAGACCAGGATCAACAAGTACAGAACATAATGGAAGGCCTTTGTACAAGACGCGAAACGCTTACGCCCGGAAGCATTGTAGCGGAAGCTGCTACAAAAGGAGTTTTGAAAGATTTTGAATACGCGGCGAATGTGCAGAGTATCATATCCGCGCTTATCAACACCGCGTTAAGCAAGGTGTTTGATAAAGACAAGGGAGGGCTGCTTGCGGCGCATAGTTCGGTGCGAGGGACGAGCTTTGGTTACGAGTCATATACCGGCAAGACGTTCAAAGATCAGGTTGACGCGGCTATACGTGATTTGGAGGCGAAAAAAGAATCGTACTACGGGATCAACGCATACCTGCAGGTCCTGGAGCCGAAGATACTACATGCAAGAAGAGGCGCCCTTTCGGCAATAGCCCTATGTACGAACTGGTATGATACAAATAAAAATAATAACGAAGGGGGCGCTATCGGCTATCCACATTTCGGATATGTTATTTATGATCCGCAAGAAGGCATGCGTGTAACGGCAACTTTGGGAGATTTAGTTGAAATTCCGTTCGCGTCTTCCTCGCCTCTTTTTGCCGATTCGTGGGAAACGCTTTTTGACAGCAGTCCGGACAGCAACGGAGGGTTTTTTATGCGGGATCCTACGATGGGCGAGCCCCTCGCACATGAAGGATACTTCACTGGGCTTGAGCGCGCGAGACGCGCCGCGCGGGACGCATTAAACGGCACCCCTGAGAATCCCGAAGGTATTTCGCGGCGTCTTGAGGGATACCTTGCCGAATTGCGGGCGATTCAAACCAATCCTGAAACCGGAATAAAGAATGCTGTTATCGCGTCATTGCAAGCGGGACCGCCGTCTTTGACGGCAGACGAAGCGCGGGCAATATTCGAATCCGCGAGCTCCACTTTTGTTCTTGAATATATCGCGGATTCGACCGACCGCATGAACAGGATTCTTGGCATTGCGACAAGGGAATTCTCAGATTACACAAGCGAATTTTCTGTTGTGGTCAGCGATGCCGTAAGGCAAAGTTCATACGGGTCTGGGCCAGGAAACCTGAATATAGCCAACCTTTCGCTCTCCGCGACACTCGATTCCCTTATCCAGGGATTCACAACCACTCCGTACGGGGCGTTTGTTGATTCCCGTCCGTGGACCGGGTCGCTTCATATAAAGAATCTTATCCGTAATAGTATTCCTGGAGAATATTCCCCCATGTTTTTCTGTGAAAATAGGACATGAAAAACCGCGCATTTAAAGTTTTTCTTATAAGCTGTATCATCTTTACACTGATTGTGGTGCCGTTTTTCGCGCAGGGACAGGTGCAGAATGCTCCTTCGGGGCTTCAGGATGTGGGGAGCATAAACATCCCCATTATCGGGTTTGTGGTTAAGGCAATTCTGTATCTTGGTCTTGTTATTGAGGGACTTTTTATAGCGCTTGTGGGACAGTTTGTCGGGATAGCGCTTGGATTTAATGCAACGATTCTGAATTTTGATCCTCCCTTTATTACTATCGGATGGAGTTTGTTCAGGGACATCGCAAACCTTGGATTTGTCATCGGTATTGTGGTGATAGCGGTGATGACCATATTGCGGGTAAAAGGGTATCAGGCGCAGCAAATTTTGTGGAAGCTTGTTGTGGCGGCGCTTGTGGTGAACTTCAGCTTGCTTATAGGAGGCGCTATTATAGCTCCCGCGAACGCAATCTCGTGTTTTATTCTTTCATATTTTGGTCCGGGGGGAGAATGTACCGATGGAGCCATGTACTCCGCGCAGATCGGGGACTCTTTTAGGTTTATCGATATTTCGACAAACGTTGCGCGGTGGTCCGATGGGCTTCTCTCGAATCTTGGTTCGATTGTTGGCATAGGAGACAGTGCGAGTTTGCTGGTGATCGCGAGCATGGCCGTAGTACTTATATTCGGGCTTGTGATGTTTCTTACGCTGCTCGCCATAGCGGGGATGCTCTTTCTGCGCTATTTTTATCTCTCGTTTTTACTTATTATTTCTCCAGTTGTGTGGCTGTTGTGGATATTTCCACATACAAAACAGCATTTCAGGAAATGGTGGAGTAAATTTATACACTGGGTTCTGTACGCGCCGTTTATGCTCCTTTTTATATATCTCGCGCTGCGGGTGCTGGACTTGTACGCGGATTCTCCTAATGGTGTGCTTAAAAACGCAACGGCGAGCGATTTTACGTGGATCGCGGGTGGGGATAATACCGGTATAAACTTTGGACTCCTGATGACAAGCATATTTGCGTCGGCGATTCTGATAGGCGGGCTGAAGCTTGCTGCGGAAATGGGGCACGGCGGGACGACGCTTGCATTGGGTGCGGTAACTGGAATGCAGAAGTGGGGGAAGAATTATATAAAGACAAAATCACAGCGGGCAGGAGCGCGGGCTGGAGTTGTCACAGCTGGAAAAGCATCAGCGGGATTGCGGGGGACTATGCAGAAGTGGTCTGAAAAATCTGGAACTTGGGGGAAGGTTGGTAAGGTTGCGTCAAAGATGACAGCACCTTTGCAACGTGGAGGCATACAGATGGAAGCAGCTCTTCAGAAAAAAGCATACGAAGGCATAGAAGAAAAGAAGAAGACATACGCAAAACTGTCCACGGATCAGCAAATTGCAATGTTGAAAACGACGGGAGGTGTTGAGGGACGAGCGGCCTTGCTCGAATTACTTGAAGGAGCGGATCAGTTGAGTGTCAAGAATACCGCTGGAATTGATACGTCCGCTGTCATAGCGGACATGGCGAAGAAAGGTAGAGGGAAAGAAGCTGCTAAGGTTGCAAAAAAGTTAGGCAAGAGCATTGATGTTGCGCGTCTTGAGACGGAAGGAAAGCAAGATGAAAATGGCTGGTACATTGAATCAAAAACAGAATTTGGGCCTGATGGTAAAACGCCGAAAAGGGTATATGAAGGAGAAATATTTGATAAGGTGTTCGAGGGATTTTCGAAAGACGATATACAAAATTTTGTCAAAAATAATAAGGATTCATTTACAAAGGATCCTCTTGGCACAAACACACAGGTTTCAGACCGGCATCGAGACGCATATCGGGAGCGTTTGAGAGCTCAGATATTAAACCCACTTTCAAACTTTTCACAAAATATTTCGCTCGTGCTTAAGGGCGCGAAAGATAAAATGGCATTTTATGAGCAGATGGTTAAGGAATTGGTTCAGGAAGTGGGAAGGGAAACTGTTAAGATAAATGGCCTGAATGTAAATCTTTCCAAAATGGCCTCTCAGCGTTTTGCGCAGGGTGATGTCGATGGAGCATTTGAGTTGCTTGAGCAATCACAACATGAAAATGTCTCAAAGATGGCTAAGAAGTTAGGTAAAACTATGGGAGCACAGCTTATATCCGCGTTTGAAGGCGCTAGGGCTCCAGGTGAGCCAGAAGGAGAAAAGAAAGCAGAAAAAGAAAAATAGCACACATGATTCAGATTTCTCAACAACAACTTGAACGACGATGGGATGAGGCGCCAGACGAGATTCGGGACGGCATATTTTCGGATGAAAATAATGATGAGTTGGACAGGATAGGAGTCACATATACTTTGAATCGTCAGCAGGAAAAAGATCTGGCATATCTGTGCCTGGTTACGTTCTTGGGATTCATCACCACGAAAGATGTATACAACCAGTTGCTGGAATTTTTCGGAGGAAATGCAAAGAGTGCGTACGATGTGTATGTGCTGTTGGATGTGAAGCTGTTCGGGCCGGTAAAGGGGCAAATAGAGGCGTTTCGGAAGACGCACTGGATTCCGGATGAGCAGGCCGATGTTCAACTTTCCCAGACCAAGGTTGAACCTCCACGCATGGAACAGAGGGTGGATTTGAAGAAGAGACCGGAGAAAGATGCGGTCAATTTAAAAACAGAAGAGATTAAAAAGGTGGAGTCGGAGCCTGGACCGGTGGTGGTGTCACAAGTTAGAAGTGAGAAGCTAGAAGTGAGAAGTGAACAAAAAGAGCAAGTCCCCGCTGCTGTTCTTCCAACCTCCAACTTCCAACCCCTAACTTCTCAACCGAAATTGTTTTCGCCACACGATTTTCACTTGAGAGGTGAGAAGTGGGCTGTGAGTAGTGAGAAAACTCAGTCTTCACAATCCGTAACTCAAAACCCACAACCCACTACTCAAAACCTAGACGAAGGGCCCATCATTCTTCACAAAAAGGAGGAATCTATTCCGATTGCGGAAGCGAATAGGTATAAAGAATATAAAAATATATCGGCGGGAGGATTTTTGGGGTCGTTTGGAAGCATATTCAACAGGAAGCGGGAACAGCAGAATCAGGCGCCGAGGGCGAGCGTGGAGATACCGGAGGCGTATACCGAAAACCGTATACCGTATACCGAATCAGGGAAGGTAGGGGAGAAAGTTCCGGTGAAGGTGAAGAATTTCGGAGATGAGCGAAGCAATGTGCAGTACAGTGATTATAGGACATATCTAAAACAAAGAGACCAGAGTTAATTTTTAATTATGATTTTCGAATTTCGAATCAATTTTAAATGACTGAATTTCTAAAATCAATACATTCGAGTTTGACTCGAAATTCAAAATTAGAAATTCGGGATTATACCTAAAACATGCAATTTTCAGTACCACAATTCATTGATGTTGAAAGCAAGATTGTCGGGCCGCTGACCATCAAGCAATTTGTGCTGGTGGCGGTGCCGGCATTGTTGACATTTGTGCTCTTTTTCGTACTGCACATTGCCTTCTGGATTCCGATCGCGGCAATCTTGGTTGGCGTTGGTGTATCGTTTGCTTTCATAAAAGTAGACTCCCGTCCTTTGTATATGATTGCGCTCTATGCCCTCAAATTCTTTTGGCAGCCGAAACTGTATTTATGGAAGCCGGCGGTTATAACCGAGAAAGTTATTATTCCCGAGATACAAAAGAAACGATTCGAGCTTAAGACACTTATACCCGATTTTTCGAAGGTCAATAAGCTATGGCAGGACATGACCACGACTAAAAACCCCATTCCGAAGCGCGAAAAAATACTTCCCAAAGCGATGCTGCAAGAAGTGCAAGAACAGTACCAGGTGTTTAGAAAATTGAGCGGCGAACGGGAGATAGCGAAGAGAGTGGACTTTAGATGAAAATTTTGAATTTCGAGTTCTGAATTTCGAATCAATTTTAAATTATTGAATTATGAAGAACAGGCTGTCAGATACAACATATAACCTTGAAGAGCGAACCGCCGCATTTGGTGAAAAGATTATTAAACTCTGCAGAAGCATCCCGCAAGATGTTATCACGAAACCAATCATTAATCAGCTCATCCGTTCCGGGACGAGTATAGGTGCAAATTATATGGAAGCGAATGCCGCTAGCTCAAGGAAAGATTTCAAGAACAAGATTTTTATCTGTAAGAAAGAATCTCAAGAAACGCAGCATTGGCTTAGGATGATGGCACAATGCGTGCCGGGAAAGAAGGAGGAAATTAGAAATTTATGGAAGGAAGTGCATGAGTTGATATTAATATTTGGAAAAATTGTTTCAACATTAAGAAATTAGAATTTGAATCGAAATTCAAAATCAAGAATTCGAAATTCCCAAGGAGTATCAAAACATAATTGCTTTATTAAACATAGTTTTTGCACTATACTACTATACATGGCAGAGGTGACATACGCTCCGAACTCCACTCAGCAGTTTGTGGATGTGGAGCGGATCAAAAACGGAATTGTGGAGCTACGGAGCGGATCCATTCGGTCCGTTATTATGGTTGGCGGCGTAAACTTCGAGCTGAAATCTGAAGAAGAACAAAACAGCATAATCGCCGCGTATCAGAATTTTTTGAACGCGCTCGATTTTTCTCTGCAGATACTGGTTCATTCGCGCAAGCTGAACATCGATCGATACCTGGATAAGATGCAAGGGATTCACGAAAAAGAGCAAAACGATCTTCTGCGCAATCAGATAGCCGAATATATCGAATTTGTACGGGGGTTTGTGAAAGAAAATGAGATTATGGCAAAAAACTTTTTTGTCGTAGTGCCGTATGACGGAGGCGGCGTCGCGGAGCTCAAAAAAGGCATTTCGAGCGTGCTACCGTTTTTCGGTAAGAAGAAGAATGCTGCAAAGGGAAAACAGGAGACCTATGAGCAGAAAGTGGTGCAGCTTAAGCAGCGCGTGGATGAGGTGGTAAGCGGGCTTGAGCGGATCGGTCTGCGGGCAATCCCGTTGCAGGACGATGAGCTCACGGAGCTATATTACAATTTATACAATCCGGAAACAGTCGAAAAAGAACTGAAAAAACATGGAGCAGAAGATTAGGATTTCACAAAAGAATATTTCGGAGGACAGTGAAGTGAAAAATCTTATCGCTCCGGCGGCAATCCAGTCCAATCAGTCGCACTTGAAGGTGGGAAATAAATTTGCGAAGACGTTTTTTGTTTTTTCGTACCCACGGTATCTTTCGAGCGGATGGTTTTCGCCGATTATCAATCTCGCGAAGTTGTTTGATATATCCATTTTTGTGCACCCGGTGGATACCGCGTTGGCGCTTCGCAATTTGCGCAAAAAAGCGGCGCAGGTTGAAGCCGAGATTCTGGACAGGCAGGAAAAGGGATATGTGCGGGACCCCATGCTTGAAACCGCGTTCGGCGACATCGAGGGCTTGCGGGATAATCTTCAACAGGCGCAGGAGCGGTTGTTCGATACGGCGGTGTACGTAACCATCTATGCCGAGACGCTTGAAAAATTGCAGGAATTGGAGGATACACTGGTGAACTTATTTGAGAGCAAGCTCATATACATCAAACCGGCAATTTTCCAGCAGGTGGAGGGCCTCGTGTCTACGTTGCCGCTCGCGCAAGACAAGCTTGCGATTCATACGCCTCTGAATTCCGGCCCGGTATCGTCGTTTTTTCCGTTCACGTCCATGGATCTTACGTCGGAGAACGGGATAATGTATGGCATAAATTTGCACAATAATTCGCTTGTGCTCTTCGATCGATTTTCTTTGGAAAACGCGAACCAGGTTGTGTTCGCCAAGTCGGGAAGCGGAAAATCGTACGCAACGAAGCTGGAAATTTTGCGTACGCTTATGATGGGGACCGAGGTAATCGTGGTGGATCCGGAAAAAGAGTACAAGAATTTGTGTGATACCGTTGGAGGCACGTATTTCAATGTATCGCTTACGTCGGATCAGCACATAAATCCTTTCGACATACCATTCGTACCGGAAGGAGAAGATCCGGCAGATGTATTTCGTTCACACATACTGACGATGGCGGGGCTTTTGAAGATTATGTTGGGAGATATTGCCGTGGAAGAAGAAGCTCTTCTGGACCGGGCTATAAGTGAAACATACTCGTCGTTCGACATTACACCGGATAATCCTAACTTTTTAAAACTGGATGCGCCTCTTCTGTCCGATTTTGAGACCGTTTTGCGAAATATGGAGGGCGGAAAAGATATGGCGGAACGATTGTATAAATATACACAAGGAAGCTACGCGGGGTTCGTGAATCAAAAGACAAATATAGATGTGCAGAACCGGCTGGTTGCGTTTTCAATACGAGATTTGGAGGACGAGCTGCGGCCGATTGCCATGTATGTCATCCTTAACTTTATTTGGAACTTGGTGCGGTCGCAGATGAAACGGCGCATACTTGTGATAGATGAAGCATGGGTGATGATGAAATACCCCGAAGGGGCAGCCTTTTTGTTCGGGATGGCGAAGCGCGGGCGTAAATATTACCTAGGCCTTACCACTATCACGCAGGAAGTTGACGACTTTCTGAATTCGCCGTATGGGAAGCCTATTATCACCAACTCGTCGTTACAGCTTCTTTTGAAGCAAGCACCAGCGACCATAGATACGGTTGCAAAGACGTTCAACCTGACCGAAGCGGAGAAGAATCTTTTGCTTGAGGCGGGCGTGGGACAGGGAGTGTTTTTCGCGGGATTGAAGCATGTTGCCATGCAGGTGGTGGCCTCGTACTTTGAGGATAAAATTATTACGACCAAGCCGCAACAATTATTATCGGAAGAGGAGCCACTCGTATAATGGAAGAGGTACAAGAAGGAATTGAACAAGTAGATGAATCGGTGGAATTGTCCGAAGAAACTGAAGAAGATGAGCTGAATCGTCCGCGGTTTGATATTATAGAATCGTTTTTTTTAATAGCGTTTAATGCCCTGGGGGATATTGCGGAGCTTCTCGATATAACGGGTGTCGGCGTCGTGGTGGGGCTCGCTGTTGATTTTATAAATGGACCTCTTACCGTGATGTATTTGTGGATTAAGGGCGTGCCTCGGACAGTAGGCAAAAACGCGCTTGCGCAGACGGTTGAGCTTTTCCCTTTTATCGATATTCTTCCGATACGTACCGTCGCGATAGTATATACGATATTAATTACCAATCATCCCGAGCGTTTTCGGAAACTACAGTCGGCGCTTTCTTTCGCAAAAAAGGTTAAAAAGTGACGGCGATGCCGTCATCCTGAGCGAAGCGAAGGATCTCATGAAAACGAGGAGATTGCTTCGCTTCACTCGCAATGACAAGATGTATGTTATATACTATGTGCATGAATAAAAGGTTTCCGCACCTTTTTGTGCCCGTATTTTTTACCTTCCTTTTTGCCGTCTTGGCGTTGTCCGCACAAGCGGCGGATCCGCAGTTTTTGGTGACGTGGAAAGCACAGACGAAGGTTCCGGTGTGGTATGAAGGCAAAGCGCTTGCGGTGCAGAACAGCTCGGTGCTTGTGTCGCTTGCGATGGTAGAGCAGAGCGGGAAACTCCTTAATCTTAGCGGATCTGAAATCCGATGGTATCTGAAAGGGGAATTGGTGCAGAAAGGGACGGGACTCACGTCCATTTCGGTTCTGAATAAGGACTTTTCGGGAAACTATATAGATCTGAAAGTTTCGGTTGAATATGCCGATCAGCAGAGCGGCAGGCGGTTTATTGATGCGTACTACACTATTCCTATCGTAAGTCCCAAAGCGGTGGTAGAGTATAAGAATCTTCAACCCTCATACGTTGCCGGATCCGATCTTTTGGTGAAAGGCTATCCGTTCTTCTTCACAAATTCGTATCTGAAGTCCGAATGGGACCTCGGCGGATCGCAAAAAGTGCAAGATTCATATGAACTTCGCATTGAACAGGCGCCAGCGGGAATACGCAGTATTCAATTTGCCGTATGGAACCCGAGCAGGGTGCTCGAAAAGGCGCAGAGCACGCTTTATTTACAGAGCAACTAGAGTAATGACAAATCCGCCAGCTGGCGGACCAATTTCCAATGTCAAATCAAGTCCAAAGGTCAAGATCCAAATGACAAGGCGGCTGTTTCGTTGTAGTATATATACATGGATGTTGAACAGATAAAAGTGAAAATCGTGCCAATACTCAAATCCGCTGGGGTTACGCGGTCGTCTTTGTTCGGCTCGGTCGTGCGGGGCGAAGCGACGGAATCCAGCGACGTTGATGTACTGGTTGAATTTCCAAAAGGGAAAACGCTCCTTGATTTGGTGCGCCTGCAGAATGAGTTGGAGGGCGCACTTGACAGACGGGTTGATGTTTTGACGTATAAGTCACTACATCACTTGTTTCGAGACGAAGTTCTTAAAAGCCAAGTCCCCATACTATGAGAAAAGATCCTCAAACGCTCCTTAAACACATTAAAGAGAGTATCGAATGGGTTGAATCATATGTTGCAGGACTTTCGTTTGAAGATTTTTTTAGATCGCAGGAAAAACAGGATGCCGTTTCAAAACGATTGGAGATAATCGGCGAAGCGGTGAAAAATCTTCCGCAAGAAATACGGGATGCACACACAGAGATTCCGTGGAAAGAAATAACAGGTATGCGGGATCGGCTTATACATGAGTACTTTAGCATTGATGCGGAATTGGTGTGGGATACGATTGGATCTGATATGACGAAGTTAAAAAAATGGGTTGTGGAATTCTTGAATAAAAAGGAATAATGAAAACAATTTTTATAATTTTATTTGTGCTCCCCATCTTTTCTTTCGGTACCGTTGTATATGCGCAGACGACGACGATATCAAGTAGTTCGCTTGCGCTGGATCAGATACCCGGAGACCCAACCAACCCGCAGGGGCCGGCGGATCTGGTGCAGAAGATATTTGCGTTCGCGATATACATTGCAGGCACGCTTGCGGTCATTATGATCGTATACGGCGGCGTGCGGTATGTGGTTGAAGCGGGCAATACCGCGTCGCAGACCGAAGCCAAGGAAGTATTGAAAGGAGCGGTATGGGGAATTATCCTGCTTGCCGGCGGTTGGCTGATACTCAATACCATAAATCCCCAGCTTACCAATCTTTCGAACCTGGGCTTGCAAAACGTGACGATACACGGGAATACGTCGCAGTTAGAGCCGCCCGAGGGGCAGTTTGATACGGGTGGTAATCTTGGTGATAATACTCTCGGGTGTACGGTTGAAAATATAGGGATGTCGTACAATGATCCAAACAGTGGATTGCAAAAGATTGCTATTGATTACCTTGCTACCACTCCAAATCTGGATTCTGGTGGAGATTGTGGCGTGAATACGAGTCCGAGAAACATTGTTAATGCGGTTGCGGGCGGTACCATCCCGCAGGTATGTGATCGGAGCGACAAAAATCAATCATGTAGTTGCGAGCAAGGAGGTGATACGAATAAAAAAACGCTCTGTCCACTTCTTTTGCAGCGGCTTACTATTCTTCAGCAGAATGCAAGCGTGCTTCCATCATTCACAATTGAGAGTTTGACGGGGGGAGATCATTCGCCGGGATCAACTCATTATCAGGGAAGAGGTGTTGATATTACTGTGCCGGGAGGCAGTATTGGTGACTGGCAGAATGTGCGTGCGGCAATGGTGCAAGCCGGATTTCGGTCTGCAAAATTTGAATACAATAGGAATGGCAGACCATACTTTTCTCCAGGAAGTGGAAATGACGGCGACTTCCTCGCATCAGGGAGTACAAACCAGCATATACATGCTGAATCAGGAGGAGCAGGAAGCCCTCCTCCAGGTAGTGAAAATCAATTATTGGAAGATTTGAAGAATCTTGCATTGCAACTTGACTTGAATAAATTTAAGGGCGATATGTCCTGGGGGCTTCCATCGAGTACCCTTGATCCTACGTATACATGTAATGCGGGATCCGATCCGCGCTCAATTATCAGCGAGACCTCAAAGATGAATCTTCCGATGGTGTGTGATACAAGCGCGTACGGGACGATCCCGGGAACCGATAACGTTTTTTCGGTTGACTGTTCATGTAATGTTGGCGGTAAAGATGGAGTTCGTGTGTTGGATAAGCGTTTGCTCCAGAAACTCGTTTCCCTACAAGAAAGCGGTATTGACTATAGGGTCGTTTCCTTAACGGGAGGCGTACATAAAAATGACGGAATTGCGAGTAGTCACCATTATAGCGGTACCGCGCTGGATGTGGTTCCAATGAGCGGCTCGGTAATATCTCAAAATCAATCTGATTGGATTGCGCTGTATAATGCTGTCAAATCTGCTCAGCCGATCGCCGGAATCGTTGATTATATATACGATGAGGTGAACACGGATTCCAAGATCGTATTTGAAGGGGTTACGCCGATTGAGTATAGGTGGATTGATAGTATTATTACAAAGCCTACTAATGATACTTTGGCATTGCTTCAGTGCCCCACAATGAATTTCAGCGGGAGCAGTCCAACACATTTGTACAGCATATTTGAGATTAAAAATCCCATCGCAGATTCACGCTTTCATACCGAGATTATAGGGAGGTGCTACAATCCGCGTATTCGAGCAGTCGTGAATTAATATCATGAGAAGAGTAATTATCATACTTATCATAGTTGTTATTATCGCGATCATTGCGGGTGTTGTATTCGCGCTGTTGGACTCCGGTAACGGAGATGGTGAAGATTCTCCGTTGAAAAACGTATTTCCAATTTCTCTCCTGTATCCCGATACATCTTCTACTCCCGGTGTCTTCATTCCAGGAAGTGGCGGAGGAAGCGGTGGGTACACTGAGGAGACCGATGAATACGCGGAAGGTTCTGCTGTGCATCCGATCCCACTTTCACAGGAAGAGATATATGGATACTGGGTTTCGAGCAGTACGGCATTCTTTTTGACCAAAGACGGGGACCTGAAGAAAAACGACGGGACTGGAGAATTTTCACTTCTGTCGCATTCATACGGCATACCGCTTAGGGTAAAGCAAAATCTCGCTGGGACCGCCGCCGCGGTGAAGTTTGATTCCGGATCCACGTATCTATATATAGAAAGCCGCAATGCGTGGGAGTTTTTGGGCAATGCCATAAGCGACTTTGCATTTTCGCCGGACGGCAACAGTTTATTGGCGCTTGAAGAACGGGGAAGTGAAATGTCCATGGTGCGACACGAGCCATTTACAACACCGAAGCGCGCCGTGACGCTGCTTCGTATGAGTGGTGTGGATTTGCGCGTGCAGTGGCCGAGCGCAAATCGGGCGGTGCTTTCATCGGTGCCTTCATACTATGCCGAAAGTCAGATATGGGAAATAAACCTGCAAACGCAGACATTTAGAAAAATAGCAGTGGGAAGCGGTATGAGCGCAATTACCTCGCCGTTCGTCACGCGCACGGTTGTCTTTACGCCCGAATCGAAACAGAAAATGGTTGCACGTTTGTATGCCTCGGATGGAACTCAGGTGAATTCTTATTCCAGAATGCTTCTTGAGGCAAAGTGCGGTGCATCGCTGAGTGATCCCATTGTGTGGTGCGGCGCCCCTCAGCTTGTACCTGCCGATGCTCACGTGTTTCCCGATGATTATCTTCAGCGTGAGGTATTTACGCACGATGAACTCGCGGGCATCGCGCTTGATACGGGAGAATTTTTCACGATTCCGTTCAGGTCCGACTCATATGTGGATATGTCTGGAGTCAAACATAGTAATGGTGTTGTGTATTTTATAAACCGACTTGATGATAGATTATATAAACTAGAAGTTGGACTTTAGGAGTTACGAGGTGGAACCTCGGTTTGGGGAGGTTCTACCTCTAATACAATTAACTATGTTTTCCCTATTCAAAAAAAAAGAGACCAAGACGCCGTATGAGCGGCAGGCGGATATCATTATACGGAATCTTCCGGTTGGCGTTGTTGTATATGATGCGGACTTTGAGGTACAGATATTCAACCCTGCCGCAGAAGATATATTTGGCATTACCGTGCAGGAGGCAATGGCGCAAAAACTGGATGCGTCACTTACCATGGATCCAAAACTGCAGCTGTTTGTGCGGGTTGTTTTCTCCACGCTGGCGCCGGTCGTCATCAAGCGGTCCGATCCGGGAAAATATCCGCAGATCGCCGATATCATATTCGACGACCCGCATGTAGAACTTAATGTGGTGACCGATACCGTCTATGAAGAACTTCCCGATGGAACTCGGGGAAAGCCGAACGGGTTCATTAAGCTTATTGTCAATAAAACACGTGAAGCGAACCTCATTCAATCAAAGGCGGAATTCATTACGGTCGCCGCGCATCAATTGCGTACACCGCTTACCGCCGTTAACTGGGCGCTCGAGGCGCTTGAGGGAAGCATTACCGATCCCGGACAAAAAGAATTGTTGGACACCGGTTTTGGAGCGGTCAAGAATTCTTTGAAAATCGTCAATGATCTTCTGGACGTTTCGAAGATCGAAGAAGGACGGTTTGGATATGAATTTCATAAAGTAAGCATGGTTGATTTTCTGGAACGGGCGCTTATGCAAGTTGCGGATATTGCAAAACAATATGGAGTTAAGTTTTATTTTGATCATAGTCAGCAATCGCAGGTGGAAGTTTCCATTGATGAGCAAAAAATGGGAATTGTATTCTTTAATCTTTTTGACAACGCGATTCAGTACAATGTGGAGAATGGGCAGGTGACGGTACGCGTGAAGCGGGATATGACGAAAAATTCGGTAGTGGTGAGCGTGGAGGATACCGGTATCGGCATCCCACAGGAGGAGATTAATAAGGTATTCTCAAAATTTTTTCGTGCCGAGAACGCCAAGAAAACCATCGCCAACGGAAATGGGCTTGGCTTGTATATCGCCCGCAATATTGTTCGGGCGCACGGGGGAGATATGTGGGTGGAGTCGGAGGTGAACCGCGGCACGACGTTTTACGTGTCCATACCAGTTGAGCGCCAGGCCGCGAGCGAGGAATTATTGGGGGGAAATAGTTAGGCGTCAAACGCGCTGACTCCATTAGACATTTTCGTACTTTCTCATTTATACTGTATGCAATGAGAAAGTATGTCTTTGTGGTGGGAGGGGTTATGTCCGGCGTAGGCAAGGGCGTGGCTTCGTCTTCCATTGCACGCATCCTCAAAGACGGCGGATACCGCGTAACAGCGGTAAAAATCGATCCCTATGTGAACGTAGACGCCGGGACGATGAATCCGACCGAACATGGGGAGGTTTTTGTGCTTGACGATGGTACCGAATGTGATCAGGACATGGGCAACTATGAACGATTCTTGCACACCAATCTGTCCGGTTATAACTATATGACTACGGGCAGTGTGTACTTATCCGTTATCCAAAAGGAGCGAAATCTTGAGTATCATGGCAAATGTGTGGAAGTGGTTCCGCACGTTCCGCTTGCTGTTCTGGATACCATCAATGGCGCCTTGAAGCATACGAAATCCGAGATCGTGGTTGTTGAAATTGGCGGCACGATCGGCGAGTACCAAAATCTCATCTTTCTTGAAGCTGTGCGTATGCTCAAACAGAAGCATCCCGACGATGTTGCTCTGGTTCTTGTCAGCTATCTCCCGCTTTTGAATAAAGACAACGAACTCAAAACAAAGCCGACGCAATACGCGGTTCGCACGCTGAACTCCGCCGGTTTGCAGCCGGATATCATACTTGCCCGTTCCGCTCAGTCGATTGACGATAAGCGCAAAGAAAAGATCGCGTTCAACTGCAATATACCGAAACATTCTGTGGTTGCGGCGCCCGATGTTAAAAATATATATGAAATTCCGGTCAACTTGCGGAAAGGGAAGATAGATATGCTTCTTCTGAAGAAACTTGGTTTGCGTAAACGAGAAAACGCGTCGGCACAGTGGCGGAAGTTCGCATTGTCTTTGGACGGCGTCCAGAAAACGGTGCGCATTGGGATAGTGGGAAAATATTTTTCGTCCGGATCGTTTGTCCTTGCCGATTCCTACCGCTCGGTCATCGAGGCGTTGCGCCATGCGGCTCATCAGGAGAAGATTAAATTGGAACTTGATTGGATTGATTCGGAACAGGTACAGAAAAAACCCTCTTTAATCGGGCAGTACGATGGCATTCTGGTCCCTGGCGGATTCGGAGCGCGCGGTATTGAGGGGAAGATCAAAGCGATTGAATACGCCCGTACGCATAAAATCCCCTATTTCGGGCTGTGCTATGGTATGCAGCTTGCGGTGGTGGAATTTACCCGTAATGTGGTGGGCCTTAAAAAAGCCCATACCACCGAGGCGGATCCCAAGACGCCGTATCCGGTCATCGCGGTGCTTCCTGAACAAAAAGAATATTTGGCTTTAAAAAAATATGGCGCAACTATGCGCCTAGGAGGATATCCTGCCGTGTTGCAGAAGAATACGATCGCTCGTGAAGCGTACGGAAAACCGAATATTCGTGAACGCCATCGGCATCGTTATGAAGTGAACCCCGATTATCTGAAGGTGTTAGCGGACGCGGGCTTGGTGATATCCGGCATTTCTCCATCGCAGGAACTTGCGGAAATCATCGAACTGCCGCGGACGGTTCATCCGTTTTTCGTCGGCACGCAGTTTCATCCGGAGCTTACGAGTCGTCCCCTTGAGCCGCATCCGCTCTTCTGTGCCTTTATGAAAGCCGCAAAAAGAGAGAGTTTATAGGAGTGGGTGTAGCAGCTTGTATGGTCTAAAGTCTATGGGTAAGAGCATGCGGACCCGTAACTATCCCCACGGACCATACTAGCGTCCATACCCATGCCTATATCAAAATCAACAGTGGGGAGTGGTGTATAAGTTCTAGAATTGATGTATTATATATTTATTATATGAAAATAAACCCTATTGATATCACCTGGTCGTCGCTTTTTAGGATTCTTGCGGTTCTGATTTTGGCTGTGACGGCATATTATATCCGCGAGGTGTTTGTTATTCTTTTTATCGCCATTATCATATCGTCCGCGCTTCATACGCCGGTACAGTACCTTGAACGAAAGAAGATTCCCCGAGTGCTGAGCGTATTGATGATATTTTTGATCGCACTTGCGATCGTATCACTTATTGTATACGCGGTAGCGCCGGTACTCATTATCCAGCTTAAGTATTTTCTCTCGAATATCAACGAGCTTCGTATTCCGCTTTTGGATTCGTTCGGCACTTCGGATGCCGTTTCACAGCTTAATGGCCAGCTTAACCAGTGGCTAAATAATTTATTCTACGGCGGGTCAGACATTGTCGGATTTATAACTTCGTTCGCGGGCAACGTATTGTTTGTGTTTGTGGCGGTTGTGCTTTCATTTTACCTTTCGATTAGTAAGGGTGGCATTCAGCGTTTCATCCGTTCTGTTATGCCGATCGAAAAAGAAGAGTATGCCATAGATTTGTACAAGCGCACGAGGCGAAAGATTGGCAGGTGGTTTACGAGTCAGATTATTATCAGTTTTTTTGTGGGATCGCTCACGTTTATCAGCCTGCTTATCCTAGGGACTGATTACGCTCTTTTACTCGGCATACTGGCCGCGGTCCTTGAAATCGTGCCGTACGTCGGGCCGATTGTCGTGGGAATTGTGAGTTTTGTAGTGATCCTGCCGGAATCTGCGACGTTGGCATTCATTGCGGTGATTATATTCTTTCTTATCCAGCAACTTGAAAACCATGTGCTTGTGCCGCTTATTGTCGGCCGAGCTATCGGCATTGACCCCGTTATGATTGTAATCGCTATTCTTGCGGGAGGTGAACTCGCGGGCCTTACTGGCGCGCTTGTCGCGATCCCAGTTGCTATTATCCTGCAAGAGATTATAGACGACTGGAGTCTCAAGAAGACGCAGAAATTAAAGTCTTCTTGAGCATGAAGGAGAAATATTATATTACCACCGCCATTGACTATGTGAATGCGCCACCGCATATCGGGCATGCGCTTGAAAAAATACAGGCGGATGTGCTTGCTCGCTACGCGCGTCTCAAGGGGATGGATGTGTATTTTTTGACTGGAACAGACGAGCATGGTTCCAAGATAGCCCGTACTGCCCGTGAGGCTGGTGCGGAGGTAAAGAAATTCGCTGCCCAGAACAGTAAAACCTTTAAGGAGCTCAAAGAGATCCTGAACCTATCATGGAACCAATTTATACGGACAAGTGACCAAAAAAAGCACTGGCCCGGTGTCATAAAAATGTGGAATGCTCTTGCCGCCGCGGGCGACCTGTACAAGAAGACGTATCGTGGGCTGTACTGTGCCGGCTGTGAAGGATTTTTAACAGAAAAAGATTTGGTAGATGGTCTGTGCCCGATACACAAAAAAGAGCCCGAACTTGTGGAGGAGGAGAATTATTTTTTTCGCCTCTCTGCATACGGCAAACAGATAAAACAGGCAATCCAAAACAAGGATATACGCGTGATTCCTGAATCACGCGAGCGCGAAATTCTTTCTCTTATTAATACTGGACTTGAGGATGTGAGCTTCTCTAGGTCAAAGGAGAAACTTGCGTGGGGGATTCCGGTTCCGGGTGATGATTCTCAGACGATGTATGTCTGGGCGGACGCTCTTACAAATTACATTTCCGCGATCGGATATGGTCAGTCCGATGTCTTGATGTCTCGGAATTTTGAAAAATGGTGGCCGGCAGACGTACACGTGGTAGGTAAAGATATTCTGCGATTTCATGCGGCTATCTGGCCCGCGATGCTTCTTTCGGCAAAACTGCCGCTTCCTAGGGTGCTTTTTGTGCACGGATTTGTGAATGCCGAGGGGCAGAAAATATCCAAATCTTTGGGAAATGTTATAGCGCCTCAGGATATTGTTTCCGCGTACGGCACTGACCCATTCCGATACTACTTTTTACGGGAGATATCACCCACCGAGGACGGGGATTTTTCTCAGACCCGGTTCTTGGAGCGATACAATGCTGACTTGGCCAATGGCTTGGGGAATTTTACCGCGCGTGTTGCGACGCTCGTTTCGAAAAGAGAGCTCAAAAAGGACTTCAAACTTATGGACCTTATTGTTGAACAGCGTATCAAGACGGTGCAGAAGAATATAGATGAAGCGATGCGGGCGTTTCGGTTCAATGACGCCCTCGCCGAGCTCTGGGAATTAATTTCGTTTGGTGACGGCTATCTGAACGAAAAACAACCATGGGCGAAACAGGCGGTTGATGTAGATAACGCACTTTTTTCCCTTTCGGTGCTTGTGACAAGCATCGCGGTTCTACTTGAGCCTTTTTTGCCGAAAACGGCCAAAAAAATATCTGACGCCATTTCTCTTAAAGGAAAGATGGTTGAAGTAAAAGAAGTTCCAAAATTATTTCCGAGATTAGAGCAATAATATGACTATTTTACTGTATGGGCCTGATACGTATTCCAGACAATGCAAGCTTGTCCAGTTTCGTGAAGGAGTCGTGAAGCGCAATCCTGATGTGGTGCAGGGCTCGTTTGATTTGAGTGAAGATGGCACGCTGTATACGCTACACGAGTTTGCATCGGTGCGGGGGCTCTTTTCGCAAGGAAAGCGCATTGCGGTTGTGCGCGGCGCTCTTGGTTTTTTTGGCAATGAAGCTTTTGTCCGAATCGTATCCCGCGCGGCGCATGATCCAGACGTGCTTTTGCTTTTGCAGGAAGACCGGGACAGAAAATTAGACCGAAAGACGGAATCGTTCTGCAAAAAGAATGATATACAGGTGCAATATTTTGCAAAACCGACCGTTGCAACAGTGCGTACACGGGTGCAGGAGCACGCTGTATCAATCGGTGTTACGATCGATTCTCGGGCGCTTGATTTTCTGATTGAAGCGCGTGGGCAGGATATATACGCGTTAGTATCGGACATTGATAAATGGTCCGCCGTCAGCACGAAAATCGATGTACCGTTTCTTTCAAAGACGGGCGAGTATGCTGCGGGAATAGGCGTATTCGATTTTTCTCAATCGGTGTTGTACCGAAAACCGCTTGCGGAGCGGCTCTCGCTGTTTGAGCGCGTTTCTTCACAAGGGATTGATCTATACGCGGCGTTCAACATTATCGCGAAAATGACCGCTTCCAAGGATCTTATTGATTTGCTTGCCGCCGCGGATCTGAAAATAAAAAAAGGCCTTTTGGATATACAGCAAGCGATGCTTGCTGTGGTTATAGATTAGGGGTTTTGGCGTAGAAGCTTGTATGGTTGAGGGGCTTTGTTTGATGTTTGTCTTTAAACGAATTCCACGCAGTGGCAAGGTTGAATAGTTGTCTCGATGTAATGTCGTAGACGGTGATGAGTTCAGTGCAGAGCGAAATTTCAATCCTGTAGATATCCTTGATTTGTTCAAGTCCCACGATTGTTTCGTTGCTTTCGGCCATTGCGTCATCAAGATATTTTTGAAACCCGCGTTTTTGATGACGTTTTGCATAACCTTCTGCGATAAGACGAGGCACAGCTTTGCATGATCGTGATAGCTGATCTTTTAAATCATACCTTTCGTTAAGAGGTAGTTTTGGAATAATTTTAGTCATCAAAATAACACAGGCGTTGTAGCTGTTTTTATATACTTCTAAGTCCCGAAAACTTCTTATGGGTTTTTTTATTTCCATACGACAACCTTTTGACGCTATACCATACTAGCGTCTATACCTAAGCCTTTGTAAAAGTCTTTGTATATAACCTGCTGGCCCGTGATTTAATGCGACTCGCTTTATTGCGGTGAATGAAGTTGGACTTGGATGTCTTGTCCGCGGTCTTGTACAGCTTGGTAAGCGCGGCGGCTGCTTCGTCTTTTTTCTGCGCGGCGGCAAGTTTCTTGAATTCTTTAGCGGCGCTTTTGAGGGCGGTTTTCCGCTCCAGATTGCGCTCCCGCCGGCGGATATTCTGCCGGTTCGCTTTTATGGCTGATTTCGTGTTTGGCATGATACGCGTGATAGTAGCATGACAATTTTATAAAATCAAGCTACACATGTTTCTTTGCGGTCAAGATTTAATATATTTAATTTTTAATTTTGACTTTCGAATTTCGAATCAATTTTTAATGATTGAATTTTCAAAATTAATACATTCGAGCTTGATTCGAAATTCAAAATTAGAAATTCGAAATTATTATTGATTTTGATACGGTGTATGGAATGCGGTATACTACTACATATGTTATATTCACTCAGCGGAGTCATAACCCACATCCGAGATGATTTTTTTGTGCTAGAAACAGCGGGAATAGGGTTTCGCATTCGCGCCACGCAGGGACTTCGCCAAAAAGCAGTTGTCGGGAAGAATTTATCCATTTTTTGTAACTGGCAGGTGGAGCAGGGCGATATATATGGCTTTGAGGCTTCGGAGGAGCTTTCGCTTTTTGAAACGCTCATTATGGTGTCGGGAGTAGGGCCGAAAATGGCGCTGAAACTTCTCAATAGCATGCCCGCCGCGCAGCTAGCGTCATTAATTCTGCTTGAGAAGCGTGACGATCTTTCGAATTTTTCGGGTATAAGCGAAAAAACCGCGTCCAAGATCATTATTGAGCTTAAAGAAAAACTTCGAAAAAGCTCATTTTCCAAGACTTCTGATACTGCCCGCTCGCTTGAGCTTGAGGAACTTTTACGGATGTTGGGGTATGCCCACAAAGACATTGAGGCGGTGTGCAAGGATATGGACACACGTACCGGTAAGATTGAAGTTCACCTTAAGAACGCGTTGAAGGAGCTATCAAAGAACAAACTTCGAAAAGTATGATGTTATTTGTGTATTCACTGTACCATTTGCTATGGAGCGTTGTGGGGGCATTTTTATACCGGCATCCTTCCAGGAAATTGTGCGTGATTGGCGTTACCGGCACCAAGGGAAAATCAACAACGCTTGCGCTCTTATCGCATATTTTTTCATACGCAGGCAAAAAGACGGCGCTCGTGTCTTCTTCGTACGTGCAGATCGGCGCGCGCACCGAACGGAATGAGTCCGGCAATTCCATGCCCGGCAGGTTTTTTTTGCAGAGGTTTTTGCACCGCGCGCACAAAGAGGGATGTGAGTATGTATTTTTGGAGGTAACGTCGCAGGGGGTGTTGCAGCACCGGCATCGCTTCATTCATTGGGACAGTGCGGTGTTTTTGGATATCCATCCCGAGCACATTGAAGCGCACGGGTCGTTTCGGAATTATCTGCGCGCGAAAGTATCCTTTTTCACCTATGTAGCGAAATTTACTTTAAAAAAGCCAACTTTTTTTGCTTACGCGCATGATCCCCACACGCATGCATTCGAGTACGCGGCTCGGCCGTATCCGGTCACGCTTTTTTCAGAGTCGGTTATACGCGAGAAAAAGATTGAGATTCCCGAAACACTTCCCGGAGACTTTAATCGGATTAACGTTGCGGCGGCGTATGCGATTGCCCGCACGCATGGTATTTCGGGTGCCGAGGTTCGCGAAGCGATCGCTTCATTCCCCGGCTTGCTTGGGCGTATGACAATTGTTTCGAAACGTCCTGTGTATGCAGTTGTGGATTACGCGCATACTCCCGATTCCCTGCAGGCAGTGTATGAATTTTTAAACTCAAAACTCAAAACTCAAAACTCAAAACTCATATGTGTTCTGGGGGCTGCGGGTGGAGGACGAGACAAATGGAAGCGGCCGATTATGGGCGGCGTCGCGGGACGTTATTGCTCTACTATTATTCTGACAAATGAAGATCCCTATAATGAAGATCCGAAAAAAATTATGTATGATGTGGAAAGGGGAATACGGGAGAGCAATTTCATCGGTGAGCTGCACATCATAGAAGATCGAATGATGGCGATTATGAAAGCAATATCGCTTGCCACAGACGGGGATACACTCGTGTGTACCGGTAAAGGGGCCGAAGGCTCCATACATATCGCGGGAGGAAAAAAAATTCCTTGGTCGGAGAGCGAGTTTGTGTTTACGGAATTACAACGACAGGGAAAATATTACAAAACGTGATAGGTTAAAGGGTGTGGCAACCCGTGTCGGCGTGGGAATGGTTATACGTCAGACAAAATCCCTAGACGATACTGGTTGCGATACCTACAACTACAACTATGACATTGCAATTTCTAGGCGGAGCAAAAAGCGTAACGGGGGCGCAATACCTTTTGGAACACGAGGGAACCCGCGTACTCGTGGATTGCGGACTATTTCAAGGAGGTGCGGCAACAGAACAGCTGAATGCCGAACCGTTTGGGTTTGATCCCGCGACGGTTACGGCGCTTTTTGTGACACACTCGCATATCGATCATATGGGTCGGGTGCCCATGCTCGTGAAGAACGGGTTTCATGGAGAGATTTATTCTACGCCTCCGGCACGTGACGTGTCGCACGAACTTCTGCTTGACGCGCATTCGCTTATGACTCACCAGTTAAGTCAAGGTACCTTGCCGCTCTATGAGATTGATGATATTGATCGCGCAATGGGGCTGTGGAGGGGAGTCGCGTACCATGAGCCGTTTTCTGTTGGGCCGTTTCGAGTCGAATTTTTCAATTCCGGGCATATTCTGGGATCCGCGTGCGTGCGCATTGAGGCAGGAGGCAGAACGATTGTATTTTCGGGAGATCTTGGAAATTCTCCGGCGCCGCTTTTAAAGGATACCGAACGGATCGAATTTGCGGACTATGCGGTGGTAGAATCCGCGTATGGAGGGCGGGTGCACGAACCAAAAGAACAGGGCAAGCATGTATTGGAAGATCTTATTGAAGATACGGTCAGATTAAAGGGGACGCTTATGATTCCGGCGTTTGCGATGGAGCGCACGCAGGAACTATTGTATGAATTGAACGATTTGGTGGAGCACGGGCGCATTCCGCGTATTCCTGTGTTTATTGATAGCCCCTTGGCCATCCGCCTTACGGCGGTGTACGAGAAATATATCCATGATTCTGATTATTTTGACGAGGAAGTTCAAAGGCTTCTTGAGCGGGGTGATGAAATATTCAACTTTTCGGGACTTCGATTAACGCTAACCAAAGAGGAGTCCAAACAAATAAATGTGGTACCGTCGCCTAAGATGATTATTGCAGGGGCCGGAAATTCGCAGGGAGGGCGGATTTTGCATCATGAACGCAGATATTTATCCGATCCAAACAGTACGCTCCTTTTTGTCGGATATCAGACCGAGGGATCGTTGGGTAGGCGCATTCTTGACGGTGTTACGGAGGTGACGATTATGAGTGAAAAAATCCCGGTTCGCGCGCGGGTACAAGAAATCGAATCATTCTCGGCGCACGCGGACCAGCCGCAGTTGGTGGGATGGATTAAGTCGATGCGCGCTTCTCTAAAAAAGGTATTTGTGGTGCAAGGTGAGGAAGAACAAAGTGAAGCGCTCGCGCACAAGATTTCGGATGAGTTGGCGGTGGACGCTGTCGTTCCGGAGCGCGGTGGTATATATGAGCTTTGATGTGCAGTGTGATATAGTTATGTATTATAGGAATATATTTAATTTTTAATTTTGATTTTCGAATTTCGATTCAATTTTAAATGACTGAATTTCTAAAACTAATACATTCGAATTTGACTCGAAATTCAAAATTAGAAATTGGAAATTTTTAAACCCATGCAACGAGGAACTAAAACGCCCAAAAAAATAGAAACCCATCTGTCGAATAACCTAGAGCCCCTTACCTGTTCGATTGATACCAAATACAAGATATGTGTCTCGGGGGCCGCGGATACGACGTATTGCGGAGATAAGGCGTTTGATGTGGCTATGGAGCTTGGGCGTGAAATCGTTCGCCACCAAGCGGTGCTTGTGGATGGTGCTACAACGGGGTTTCCTTTCTGGGCTTCGAAGGGGGCTAAAGAAGAGGGAGGTATGGTCATTGGGTTTTCGCCCGCCGCGACCGAGCTTGAACACATAAAATCATACCGTCTGCCGATCGAATACCATGATGTCATCGTGTATACCGGATCAAACTACTCCGGCCGCAATCTCCAGCTGACTCGTTCGGCTGACGCGGTTATCATCGGATGCGGGCGGTTGGGCACGTTGAACGAATTTACGATCGCGTTTGAAGACCAGAAGCCCATTGGGGTTTTAGAGGGCGCGTGGGAAATGGATGATCTTATCAAGGAGATCATTGCCAAGGGGCACCGAGGCCCCGGGAAGATTGTGTATGCGCAGTCGCCAAAGGAGCTTTTAGACAAGCTTGTTGAGCTTATCGAAAAAGAGAAAGGAAATGTGGAATAAAACGGTACTTCCTATATCTCTGCTTGCCGGTACCGTTATTGGTGCCGGAGTATTTTCACTTCCGTATGTATTCAAAACGACCGGATTTTGGCTGAGCGTCGCGTATGGCGCTCTTTTTTGTTGTGTGGCAATCAGTACCTTTCTGATGTACGCGGATCTTCTGCGACAGCATCCGGGGATGCGGTATGTGGGGCTTATGCGCTCATACTTCGGTGCGCGGGGGTATTATATGTCGTTTTTGCTGGACACGGTCCAGCTTTTTTTGGCGCTCACGGTATATGTGGTTCTTTCCGAAAGTTTTTTGCGGCTCATCCTACCGGGGTACAGCGGAGGCGTGTACGCGATTGGATTCTGGCTTCTGGGATCACTGGCGCTTTTTGTCCGTAATAAAAAAGAGGCGCTGGAAGAATTTTTTGCCTTGCTGGGGGTGCTTATTATTATGCTCGTCATCGCGATTCTTGGTATAAAAGGATTTGTGCAGTCGGGCATAGCGGATCAACCTTTTTCGTACGAATTCATATTCCTTCCGTTCGGGGCGCTTTTATTTTCGTTCAGCGGCCGATCGGTCATACCCGATCTTGTTTCGCTTACGCGAGGAAATCGGCGTGTTCTGAAACGATCAATCATTGCAGGCATCAGTATTCCGCTTGTACTGTATCTGCTTTTTGTCGTGGGAGTGCTGGGGCTCAGTTCGGAGGTCTCATCGGACGCGGTTACTGGGCTTCTGGGGCAGGTATACCCCTCTCTTTTGATCTGTATCGGTGTGCTTGGAGCACTTACGCTGTGGAGTTCGTATGTGGCGATAGGAGAAAATATCCGCAGGACGCTTGCGGGAGATGTCGGTATTCCGAAGTACATGGCGGGACTTTTTGTGGTCATGGTACCGATTATTCTGTTCGCGTTTGGATTGCAGAATTTTATCGTGCTCATCGCTTTAATCGGAGGACTTTTGACCGCGACCGAATGGGCGTGTGTTGCCTTGATGTGGCGGAAGTCGTTTAAGAGAGATTCTATAATGCGAATGCCGCGAATGCAGAATGCGAATGCCGCGAAAGAAGCTGTCATTCCTGCGGAAGCAGGAATCCATTTGCTATTGCCGCGTTTCTCGTACCCGCTTTTCCTCGGGGTTTTAGGCGTGCTTTCTATCGCGTTCGTGTACACGCTTGTTGAGTTTGTGTTTTAAAGTTATATAATGAATATAATGCGAATGTTACGAAATCGGAGCCCAAAGCTCGTAAGGTTTGGCCTTGGTTTGCGAAGGCCGAACCTTGGTTTTACGAGCTTTGGATGTAAGAATTCTTTCACCCTGATTGAGCTCCTCATCGTCATAGGCATCCTCGCCATCCTCACCGCCGCAGTCGTCATCCTCCTCAACCCAGCAGAAATGCTCAAAAAAGGACGGGATGGTACCCGTATGCAGGACATTGCTTCGCTTGATACAACCATATCACTTCTTGAAACACAGGTATCCAATCTTGATCTGGGCATCGCCCAAACCCTCTATATATCCATTCCCGATCCATCCCTATCAGGATCATCTACATCCACCTGTTCCTCACTTGGACTTCCAACACTTCCGAGCGGTTATACCTACCACTGCGTATCCCAAGACAATCTCCGAAACGTAGATGGTACTGGCTGGCTCCCCGTGGACTTTACCCAATCGGGCATCACCTCTCTTCCCGCGCTTCCCATCGATCCTACCAACAGCACCTCTACAGGTCTTTTCTATCGCTACATACCCGGAGGCAGTTATCACTTGGAAGCACTACTTGAATCAAACAGCTATCTAGCTACCGCTCAAAGTGATGGTGGCTCTTCTCCCTCTGCATTTGAAAAAGGATCCAACCTTACTCTTATGCCTCCCACCTTTCCTACCGGCTATGTGAAAGTACCAGGCAACTCAACCTTCGGTACCTCTGATTTCTATGTCATGCAGTATGAGGCGAAGTGTTTTGATGAAAACAACCAACCTCTTCCCTATACCACCGGAGATGGAGGTGAGGGAGCAACGTACAACATATATCGAGACCTTTCATTCCCCTGCACATCCGCAAACAACAAGTATGTAGGATCCGCACCCACCGGAGCTCCTATTACCCGCGTATCCCAAACAAACGCAATTGCCCGATGTGAAGCATCGGGTGCACATCTCATCACCAATAATGAATGGCAGACCATCGCGTGGAACATACAAAATAACGCAGTCAACTGGAGCGGCGGATCGGTGGGATCTGGTACCGTACCTCGTGGAAATTCAAACACGTCCGCGGCCATGAGTGACGCCTCTACATTGAGCGGAGTCAATTATCGAAAGCACATACTTTCAAACGGAAATGAGGTGTGGGATATGGCAGGAAATGTCTGGGATTGGACAAGCGATACCATTGTGGGAACTAACAAACCCGCAGGCACGGCAGGTTCGTGGGTTGAATTTACCGCCGTATCAAATTACGGGACACTCTCCCGCTCACAGTTTGGTCCCGTTGACAGCTCGTGGAGTGCTACGCAAGGTCTTGGTCGCTACTATATGGGAACCGCCGATGGAACAACTTACGCCTTTCTACGCGGCGGCGATTGGGGTGATAGCACGAACGCGGGGGTTGAGACGCTGTACCTGACCTACACGCCGGGCTATACGGAGAAGCTACATCGGGTTCCGTTGCGCGAGGTAGTCGTGTAGCAACCCCGCACCAGAGCGAAGCTCGGTGCGGGGCGCAGTCTGAAATCTCTCCTCTCGATCAAACAACATATGTTGCAAAATCTTGTCATCTACCAAAAGACGTATGATCTGCTGCTCTGGCTGTATCCGGTTGTAAATAAATTTCCCAAAAGCCAGCGGTTCGTGCTCGGACAGCATATTGAAAACAAAGCGCTTGATCTGCTGCAGCTTTTGATCCGCGCGCAAGCGGCAATGGACAAGAAAACATATTTGCGGGGCATAAGCATTGCATTGGACGAACTGCGCACACTCGTGCGTTTGGCAAAAGATCTCAAGTTTATGCAATTGAAACAATATGAACAGGCGGCGGATAGGCTGAATGAGATTGCGAAACTACTCTGCGGACTTATGAAAAGGTTTATTCCGGAGTATACTGAGAGCGCTTATCAAAAGCAGGGGTAAGACTGCACAATGGACGCCTTTCAACGCGGCGGCGATTGGAATAATAGCACGAACGCGGGGGTTGAGACGCTGAACCTGAACAACACGCCGGGCAATACGAACAACAACATCGGGTTCCGTTGCGCGAGGTACTCATTACTTTTTGGCCCGAATGAAGCGTGTACGCACACTTCATCTGAGCCGGACGACTACTGCCTTATTCCTTCTCCAAAAGAGTAAATACACATCCCATTCTCCGCGCTGTTGCATATGCTCCGGCGCGGAGGTGGAGGGATGTTTTATTATGTTTGATCAACTCACTTCATTTCAAAATCTGCACCAAGCGTATCGGGATGCGAGAAAAGCAAAAAGATATCGCCCCGCTATCCTGCGATTTGGATGCATGCTTGAAAAGGAACTTCCAATACTGCGGGATGCATTGCGCAACGGGACGTATGTACACGGCACCTACAGGACATTTATTGTTTCCGATTCCAAAAAACGAATCATTCAAGCAGCTCCATTTCGCGATCGAGTGGTGCACCACGCGGTGTGCAATGTGATAGAGCCATTGTTCGAGCGTACCTTTATACACGACTCATACGCGTGCCGAAAGGACAAGGGGACGCATGCGGCGGTCAAACGATTGCGTTCGTTCATGCAAAGTTGCGGGGGGGGGGGGTCCAGGGTCTTCTGCCTGAAATGCGACATATCCAAATACTTCGATTCCATAGATCACGGAATATTATTGGGGCTACTGAAGAAGGGGCTACGAAAAGAAACCAAGGTTGAACCTTCGCAGACCAAGGTTCAACCTTGGTCACTTCTCAATCTCTGCGAGCAGATCATCCGAAGCGTTCCTTCGGGCGTACCCATAGGCAATCTCACGAGTCAATTATTCGCAAACATCTATCTCAATGAACTTGACCAGTATGTGAAACGCGTACTCAAAGAACGATACTATATCCGCTATATGGATGATTTTCTTATTTTGAGTACGGATGCAGAGCATTTGTACAAACAACGAGAGTGCATACGCGCATTTTTGCGGGATCGATTGAAGCTTGTTTTGCATCCAAAAAAATCATCCATATTTCCAATCATGCCCAACGGCATAGATTTTCTAGGATATCGTGTGTTCACGCACCATGTGGAATTGCGGAGATCTACCGTACAAAGGTGGAAGAGAAAATTCAAAAATCTTCCGGCGGATCTCAGATCGGACGCGATTCGTGATTGGAAAGGATACACGAAGCATGCGAAATCGTGGAAGACGGTTCAAGGATTGCGGATTTTGAAGTAATTGCGCGCGACGAACTCGTATTGCTTCATAAATAATTCTTTGAAATACGAAAGGTTGTTTTGTTCGTCAAAAAGCAGGATTGCTTTTTTGTACTCTTCCTCGTCCGTCGCGCGGTATGAAAGCGGCAATTTGTTATACGCGAGCAAGAGCGCGTTGCCGACCATTCTGCTTGTACGCTTGTTTCCATCCTCAAACGGTTGGATGTACGCAAGCAACGATATCGCAACGATTGTCTTTTCAAACGGATTTTTTATCTTATTCACCGTATTGCACGCATCTTTTATCGCTTCCTGAATTTGATATAGATTATCCAGCGGACGGTAATATGTTCCAGTTATTCCTACCGCCGTTTTGCGGATGTTGCCGGATATTTCCAAATTCTTTGTAAGGATTTCGTGCAGATATTCGATATCCGCTATCGAAAGTTTTCTGAATTTTTTTGGATGCGATAAAACAAACGTCATTGCGTCTTTATGATTTAAAATCATCCGCGCCTCTTCGATTTTCTTGCCCTTTGCAGAAGTGTGTTTTTTGATGAGATTTTCGGTTTCGAGCAGGGTATAGGTATTTCCTTCTATTCGCGATGATTTCCAGCTGAACTCGATAATAAACCGTTCCAGCTCCTGTTTTTTGATTGCGGGAGGCACGTACTTTTTTCGTGTACGCGCGGCATCGGTTGTATTTTGAAGCATTTTTCTCTCCTGGGTATTCAGTAGTGCCGTCTTTTGCAGTATTGAAAATATGCTCTGATTGAATCGCGTTTGAATTTCTTCAGCCCTTCGTTCGCCGGAGAAATATTTCGATATCTGTACGGGCTTCATAAGCTTGTATAGAGGTGTTATGGAATATGTGCGAGCCCGCGCAGAGCCTGTGCAGGCAATAAATCTATTCTTTTTCAGGAATGCCAAATCACGCTTTAGTGTCACGAATGATGCGCTGTGCACTGAATTGGTAAGTATTTTTTGAATTTCTCCAGAAGAAACAGGTTGGTTCGCGGGGATTATGTGGAGTATTTCAGTTTGTCTTTCATTTATTTTGACCATATTTTATGCCGTTCTATCTTAAATCGTATCATTCTAACATAAAAATCGTATCATATATGATACGATTACGCAATTGTACGTGGAAGCGTACGGTATACACGGAATGAAACCGCGCGCAGGCTGACGAGCCGAGTGCAGGGAGTTTGCGAGCACGCAAAACTCCCGAGTTGAATGGAGTGTATAACCGTACGCTACACCTCTATCACAACCGGAAGCACCATCGGGCGGCGCTTGGTTTTGGAATAGAGGAATGAGCCGAGCTGGTCGCGGATGAGCGCTTTGAGGTAGTCGGGCTCTATGGACTGCGCCCGCGGAATTCGGTTGACGATCACTTTGATTCGCTTGCGGATATCTTCCACAAACTCTTTGTTCATTTTCAGGTTAATAAATCCCCGCGAGATGATGTCGGGATTTTTCAAAAATCTTCCGGTGCGGCGATCGAGCGTGGAAATGACCACAATCATTCCTTCGCTTGAAAGTGCCTGGCGGTCGCGCAGAACCACTTCTTCCACGTCCCCGACACCCAGTCCGTCCACCATCACATAGTTTGCCGGTACCATCATGTCTGTTGCGATGACTTTGTCCGGCAAAAGATCCACGATCTGACCATTGTCCACGAGTATACAATTTTTCTCGGGCACTCCCATTTCTTGCGCGTTTTCGCAGTTTGCCGAACGCATATAATACATACCGTGGATGGGAAGGAAAAACTTCGGCTGTACGGTCTTAATCATAAGTTTGAGGTCTTCGGCGGGGCCATGGCCTCCGGAGTGCACATCGATATCCTGCGTCTGGATGACTTTGGCGCCCTGGCGCGTGAGGTTGTCTTTGAGTGTCTGGATCGCCATTTCATTTCCGGGAATAATTGACGATGAAAAGATAATCGTATCTCCTTTTTTGACGGATACGTACCTGTTTTCGCCGTTCGCGATCTTCATCATACTCGCGCGCGGCTCTCCCTGGGCTCCGGTGCTGAGGATGAGAACCTTGTCATCTTTATATTTCCGTATTTCTTCTACAGGAACGATGGTTCCTTTTTTTACTTTTATGTAGCCGAGATTCTGCGCAATTTGGAAGTTTGTTTTGAGTGAAAAGCCGCTCAGGATGACTTTTTTGTCGAGCTTTTCGGCTATCTTTACGATCTCGCCGGCGCGCGTCAGTAAAGACGCGAACATACCGACAATAATCCGCCCCTTTGCTTTGGCGAGGATGTCCTCGATGTTCTTTTGTACGATTTCTTCGGAAAGCGATTTGCCCTGCTTCCACGCGGAGGTGCTATCCAGAAAAAGCGTATGGATGCCGTGCTTTTTCATCTTTTCGAATGAGCCGAGGTCTTTTGGATTTCCTTTCGCGTCAAAATCAATTTTGAGGTCGGTGCAGTACGCGAAATTTCCGACAGGGGTTTCGATGACCAAGCCGATCGAGTCGGGGATCGTATGCTCGATCTCGTAGAAATGCACCTTGATATGCTCGGATATCTGCATGCTTTGCCCGTCTTTTATACTGTGGATGATGGGCTTGGCCGCGTGAGAATAATCCTCCTGCCGCCTTTTTATGATTTCGCGGGTGAGGTCGGTTGCGTAGATGGGTATTGAGGCGCCAAGTTTATCCAGCAAGTGAGGAATGCCGCCGATGTGATCATAGTGCCCGTGTGTAATGATGATTCCCTTTATGTTGTGGCGCTTGGGGAGCAGTGATTCCACGTTGGGAATAATGTAGTCAATCCCTGGCGTGTTTTCTTCGGGGAACTGCAGCCCCATGTCTATGAGCAGTATTTCGTTTTTATATTCGAACACGGACATATTGCGCCCGATTTCCTCAAGCCCGCCCAGCCCGATAAAACGAACGCCGTCGCCAGAGGATCGCGGAGCTTGTTTACCGACAGTGGAATGAAGAGGTCGCCGTAGCGTTCTTTTTTTAGTAGTTTGCATAGTTATTAATGATTATTTGTGGGCGAGAGAGGATTTGAACCTCCATGGATTGCTCCACACGCTCCTGAAGCGTGCGCGTCTGCCATTTCGCCACTCGCCCATGGTTATTCAAATGGGTATAGCGGGTCGTTATTCTTTGGTGCGGTTATTTTTTTGGCCGTATAGCCGGACAGCCGGGGATTTTTTTTGAATGTCAGTTTTTGTTTATCCCATACGGGGAACAGTGCGGGGCCGTGTGTGCGTCGAAAAAAATCGTAGTCTGAAGAGTGCTTTTTTGCTGTGAAAATATTTGCAATAACAAGTGGTGTGCCGCGGGATGCCTGTATGGTTATATGTCCGTACACGCCGGGAATATGTACATACGATCCTTCCTCTGCGCGTACGAGTATGATTTCTTTTTTAGTAGCGTGCTGCAGGTAGAACAGACCTTGTCCGTGAAGTACCTGGTACAGTTCGGCTGGCCGAGTACTACCGATTCGTTTGTGTATGTGGCCTATGGTCCGTACGGCTTCCGGGCCGATGGTTCCATACTGCAGGACGGTTATATCGTATCGAATGCCCTGTTTTCTGAACAGTTGCGTATGCGAAGGGAATCGAACGTTACGGTAAATATAATACAATGGTTTGGGAATTGCAAGTGTCCGGGTGTGCGGCATAAAAAATTCTTCATTTCCAGCGTAGTGCCGTTTTTCCACTGGGTCGTGCTCCAGCTTGGAAGAAAATATAAGGCCGCGCTTCGTGAGTGTTATTGGAAGGCCTGAGATGTGTTGTAGGGAAATCATGAGAGAATTATAAATTTTAAATTATAAATCAGTTTTTAATTACTAAATTATAAAATTCAGACCTTGATTTTAAATTTATAATTTATAATTGGAAATTAACGTGATACCCGTTTTGTCTTCGCATACCATTCGGTGATGCGGACAAAGCGGGCGTCGGGCGTCGCGATGGTGTCTATGGGAGCGCCGATTGTATGCGCTTGCGTGAGATATATGTACTGCGGGGAAGCTATGAAGAGTGCGGGTGTTTGGGAGACGATCTCTTGTGCAAGAATCGCCAGCGTTTCATTCCTGGATTGCGATTGAGGATCGATGGATCGCAGCTGCAAAAGTAGTTCATCTATGGTGCCGCTTTCATAAAGCGAGAAGTTAAGTCCCGGGTAAAACCGTTCGTTTGAATGCCAGAACGATGTAAGATCCGGCATAGGGAGTAGAATATTCCCATATATGATCATTTCGTAGTTTCTAGTTTTCAGTACATCTTCGGAAAAGAGATTTGCGTCGGTTGTTTCAATCTTCGTTTTGATCCCGACGGTTTCCCATTGGTTCCGCACCGATTCGGCGATTTGCCGCACGATCGGAGAGTCGGGGATTTTTATGGTGAACATAAGTTGCGCGAGCGTTTCATCGTCGGTTACCGTATTCCATGTGCGAGTTTCGTCGTCAAAGAACCACCCGTTGTCTTCAAGCAGGCGATGGGCTTCATCGGTATTTCCTTGGGCTGGTACGGGGTTTTGAAGCGCGGTATCTTGGTATGCCGGCAACGGTCCTTGTTGAACCACTGCGTGTCCCGCGAAAACATCTTGTATAAGTGCTTCGCGGTCCACAAAGAGCCATAGTGCGCGTCGTACCGCGGGTGACGCCAGGGCGGAATGCGCATTCTGGTTCAGGAACACCGCGTAGTATCGGGACGTTGAAATATTGTTTTGTTGGGTGTTTATTTCGGCGTATTCGGCAATGCGAGGCGTAAAACTGCCGAATCCGTCTATCAGTCCCTTATTGAACGAACGCATGAGTAAATCTTCGTTTTCAAAGTACAGCATTACGAATCGATCCAGGTGTGGCAGTGTGCCGATCGCGTGGTACCGTTCGTTTTTCTTCATAAATATGCTTGTAATAAAGCCGTCCGCGCGCTTTTCGAGCTCCTCGAATACGAATGGTCCGCTTCCGATAGGCTTGAGGTTAAATGCCGAAAGCCGAATATTCGCAGGAGAAAGATCGGCAAAGTATTTCTTCGGGATGGGGCGAAGATCGTGCAGGAGATTTTCGAAGAGCGCGTAGGTATTGACTGTTTCAAAGAGAACTTCCCGTTCGCTGACGCGCTCAACGCTTACGTTCTGCCAGTTGGAAAAATGCGGACTTGCCGCGTCTGTGTTTTGGATGATTTGTACGGTGAATACAATGTCGTCGCTTGTAACGGGGGTGTTGTCGTGCCAAACGGCTTCCTCTTTCAAGCGCAGACTCCAGCTCCTGAACTCCTCATCGTGTTCAATAAGCTCGGCAAGATCGTAGACTGAGGCAAACAGGAGTGCTACCGCGTCCCGGTCCGCGCTGCCTTCCCGCGCAAGCACGGGATTGAGGTAGGCGACCTGTCCGACAACTCCTTCGGTGAACGTACCACCCTGTGCCGGTACCGACACGGTGTAGGTGTTGATAAGCTGGATGATCAAAAGCACGCCCGTTAGGAGTACGAGCGCCGAACACACCAGAAAGATCGTGAACTCTTTGGGTGAGAAAGATTTGATAGCGGACAAAAACGTGTGAAGCATTTATAACAACAAATTTGCCAATGACGTAGCGATAAACAAGACCAAACCCACAATAGTTGCGGTGTGAAGGTATTTTTCGATGCCTCTGCGCTGGGTGGTAAATTCCGCTCCTCCTCCAAACGCTTCTCCGACTCCGCCGCCCCGTTCTTGCACGAGCACGAGTATGATGAGTATGACCGCAATTGCCAGTTGCGCAACTGATAAAATGGTGGACATAAAAATAATTTAATCACTCCTTTTTCTTAGAGGACTTTGATGTAAGATAGTTAGCCACACTTATGATTACTGTAGCATAGACGAGCGGAAAAAGTCCAGCAATGGTGATTTCTGTTAGTACAAAGTCTACGCCATAGAGTAAAAGCGCGTTTACCACAAGTACACCCAGCCCCAGCGTGATGAATATGACTGGGCTGAAGATGAGCTTGAGTATGGGCCGGATAAAGATGTTTACGAGCGTCAGTACCGCGGCGACCTTGAGGTATGCCTCAACGCTTGGCACGACGTCAAAACCGTCGATGAAATACTGCGATACATACAGTGCCGCGCCGTTTGCAAGCAATTGGATCAGTATTCGGGAGATGAATGACATGGCTCTAGTATATCCCATTGTATTCCTATTTTCCACATGCAATGAGTTTAGATGTGCTATACTGAAGAGGTAATTCATTAGCATTTAAAGGTCGCTTTTGTTTATCGTATATTGATTTAACCATATGTGGACAGATATCATAACTCAGTCGTTTCAAAACGCATGGGTCGTGGTTGTGAATTTTTTGCCGTCGTTTATCGCGGCTTTGATCATCCTCATCATCGGTCTTTTGGTAGCATCGGTGCTGCGGACGATTTTCGAGCGGATTATAACTGTGTTGCAACTTGATTCGGTTTTGCGCAAGCTTGGACTTGAAGCGGCATTGCAACGCGGCGGCCTCGCGCTTAATAGCGCACGGTTTATCGGCGCGCTGGTGTATTGGTTCTTTGTCGTTGTGACGGTGCTTGCAGCATCAGATATTCTTGGATTGTGGGGTCTTTCTTCGTTCCTGAACGAAGTACTGCTCTACTTCCCGAATGTGATCGCCGCGGTGCTCATCTTGGTGGCGGCGATACTGGTTGCCAACTTCCTTCGCTCGCTCGTACGCGCGTCGGTCAAGGGCGCGAAACTGCATGGTGCCAAGTTTCTTGGTACGCTCACCTGGTGGATAGTCGTAGTATTCGGATTTCTGGCAGCGCTTCTGCAGCTGGGAGTCGCGACCGAACTTATCCAGTCAGTTGTTGTCGGCGTCATCGGCATGTTTGCGCTCGCCGGGGGTCTTGCATTCGGACTTGGTGGCAAGGATTACGCGGCGGCGTGGATCTCAAAATTCAAAAGCCATACCGAAGAATAATTCAGTAAAACACCGCTGGTCTGCCATCCGTCAGCGGATGGAGGCGAAGCGGTGTTTTTGTACTTGCATTTCCCATTTACGATGCTAGAATAATTCTATTCAGATCCGCTGCTCAGCGGATTTATTTAAGGACATGCTCGATATCAAAATGGTGCAAAAGGCGGTCGAACAGCTGGCCGCGGAAAAGGATCTTGATCCGAAGCAAATTATGGAGGCGCTCGAAGCGGCGCTTGTTTCCGCGTATAAAAAAGAATACAACAAGCGCGGTGAAGTGATCCGCTGCAATTTGGACACCAAGACCGGCGATATGCATTTCTACCAGATAAAGACCGTGGTAGATGATACGCTTGTGAGGTTCCCGGTAGAGGGGGAGGAAGAAGAACAGCAACGCGTTGAGGAGCCACGGCGTGAAGTCGGGGTTCCGGCCGAAACTTCGGAAGAGCAACTGCCGTTGTTTAACGAAGAGCGCCACATGACGCTTGATGAGGCAAAAAAGGTAAAGAAAGACGCCGCTGTGGGCGACGAGTTTACATTTGATCTCGAGACTCCTTCTATGGATTTCGGGCGCATTGCCGCGCAGACCGCAAAGCAGGTCATTATGCAGAAATTGCGCGAGATCGAAAAAGACGCCATTAAAAAGGAGTTTGAGGGTCGCGTTGGAGAGCTTGTGACTGGTGTTTTACAGCGCATCGAACGGGGGAATGTATTTGTGGATTTAGGGCGCGCGTCTGGTGTTATGTTTTTTTCAGAGGCGATCCCCGGCGAGCATTACCGTATCGGCGAGCGGCTGAAGTTTTATCTTTTGCAGGCGCAGGAGAGCGGCCGGGGGCCGAATCTGCTGTTATCCCGCTCGCATCCCCGCTTTGTTACAAAACTTTTTGAACTTGAAGTTCCCGAAATCGCGGATGGCGTGGTACAAATAAAGGGTATTGTGCGGGAGCCGGGTAGCCGGTCCAAGATTGCGGTTGCGACCGAGGAGGACGGCGTGGATCCGGTTGGATCGTGCGTGGGTCAGCGAGGCGCGCGCGTGCTTGCGGTAACCAGCGAACTTGGAAGCGAAAAAACCGATATTATCGAATGGTCTGCGGATCCAGAAAAATATGTGTCGGCAGCTTTGAGTCCAGCGACCGTTACGGCGGTTGAGCGCACCGGAGACCGTGAGGTCCGCGTACTTGTTCCTGAGGATCAGCTGAGTCTTGCGATCGGCAAAGGGGGGCAAAATGCCCGCCTCGCGGCGCAGCTGACCGGTATGAAAATCGATATTCGTTCGCAATCCCGCCCCGAAGAGAAGCAGGAGGGAGGGGTCGCCGAAGTGCCCGAAGGCGAAGAGGCTATGTCTGAGGAGAAAAATGAGGACGCCGAAGAGTAAATAATGTATACTACACATATGAATCCCGTTAGAAGTTCTTGGCTGGAAAAATTTGTAAAATTTTTCTCGGCGCATACAATACGGGATATATTAATAAATAAAGTTTTCTAAAAATGATTTCTGTATCATATAAGGATAAACTTCTAACGGGATGAATCTCGTACCAATGGTCATAGACAAGTCCCAGTTCGGTGAACGGGCATACGATATTTTTTCCCGCCTTTTGAAGGAGAGGATTATTTTTGTCGGCGGGCCGATCAGCGATGAAGTTGCCAATCTTGTGATTGCCCAGCTTCTGTTTTTGGACCATGAAGATCCGAAAAAAGATATTCAAATGTACATCAACAGCCCTGGGGGATCGGTTACGGCTGGGCTTGCTATCTATGATACGATGCAGCATGTGCGCCCCGATGTATCTACAATTAGCGTGGGGATCGCCGCCTCCATGGCATCGGTGCTTTTGGCGTCCGGCAAAAAAGGTAAGCGCTACGCATTACCCAATTCCGAGATTCTTTTGCATCAAGTGATGGTGGAAGGGATCGGTGGTCAGGCAAGTGAAATTGAAATCGGAGCCAAGCAAATTTTGAAACTTAAACAGCGGCTCAATGAGATGCTTGCAAAACACACGGGCCAAACGCTTACCAAGATCGAAAAAGACACCGATCGCGATTTTTATCTTACGGCGGATGAGGCCAAGGCATACGGCATCATTGATAGCATCATCAAGTCAAAAATAAAATAATGGCGAACATCGCCCTTTTTCACATATCCGGCTGGGAACGGGAATATCTGACAAAGAAGCTTACCGATGCGGGACATTCGGTAGATGTGTATGACCACTCCCTTGATGCAGAGCACCTCCCCGACAAGCGGGACTACGAGGTGCTTTCTGTTTTTGTGGGATCGGCGGTGACTCCGGATGTGATCGATGCGTTTGGGAGCGTAAAGCTGATCACAACCCGTTCGACTGGATACGATCATGTGGACATTGCACATGCTCGGCAGAAAGGGATTTCGGTGGGATACGTACCGCATTACGGCGAAAACACCGTCGCGGAGTTTGCGATGGGGCTTTTGCTTACGCTGTCCCGCAAGCTGTATCTGGGTATTGACCGCATTAAGGAGACGGCGCAATTTTCATATGAAGGACTGGAAGGTTTTGATTTGAAAGGAAAGACCGTTGGCGTAATAGGAACGGGCAGGATCGGCAAGCATTTCATACAGATGCTGAAGGGATTTGATGCGCGGGTTGTGGCGTACGATGTGTATCCGAACAAAGAGCTTGCCGCGGAGCTTGGCTATACAATGGTCTCACTGGATGAGCTGTATGCCGCAAGCGACATTATTTCCCTGCATTGCCCCTGCACGCCCAAAACAACGCACTTGCTCAATAAAGAAGCATTTTCAAAGATGAAAAAAGGAGTTGTGCTTATAAATACAGCGCGCGGCGCGCTCATTCAGACCGAAGCGCTCGTGGCCGCCCTGCAGAACGGCACGGTGGCCGGCGCAGGGTTGGACGTACTGGAGGAGGAGGGAGTTGCATCGGATGAAATGGGCTATGTTATGCACGGCGGAAGTTTGGACAAGGCCCGTACGATGCTTGCGAACCATATCCTTATGGATCATCCCAATGTGGTCATCACGCCGCATAACGCGTTCAATACCAAAGAAGCAAAAACCCGCATTTTAGACGCTGATTTCGAAAACATCACTTCGTTTCTCACCTCCTCCGTCCCGGCCTTTCCGGTCAAGATTTAATCTTGCACGGTGTTGTTTGTGCAAGATTAAATCTTGGACATTTTTGAATACAAGGATTGAATTTCGTTTGCATTTGGGTTTTGAAGCCAATTCGTTATTTCTTTCTCATATTTATCTGGCCCATTAAAAAAATCCATAAGAAATTTTCTATTTGTAACAAGTGGGAAGTTTGGTGTTCCGATATAATCTAGATGGCTACTCCATCTATACCCACTCAAATACTCCATTGCTTTTCGGGGATTCTCAACGCCTCCATTCCTCCATTCTGGAAATTTTAAATCGAGAGGATTTAGGTGGATGTAATACGGTAGGTGGAGAAGGTGTGCGTCTTTTTTAACTTCCGCAGATTTATATGTCCCTTGAAACAGTGAGCCAGATCGTTCGTATTTTATGTTGAAATACATCGTGTATGCTATTCCTATCTTCTGCATGAATTTTTGAATTCCATCTTTCTTAATTTCTTGTAGCATAAGGTGGAAGTGGTTTGGCATCAGGCAAAAAGCAAGAATGTTCACTAAGGGACTTCCTTTTCTCTCCTTTTTTAGGTTTTCTTCGTCTATGTCTTCTATTCTTCGTTTAGTATTTTTCTCTGATGTTTCTGTTGAATTGAATTCAAATAAATCTAGGACAAGTCGTATCCTATCTTTATCTTCTTGAAATATGTTTCTTTTATCTACACCTCTGTTGTATATATGGAAGATTTTATTCATTTTATTTTAATTCAAGATTAAATCTTGCACATGATGTGCAAGATTTAATCTTGAACGCCGGCTATTCCTGGAAGTAATATCGGGTGGGGTCGGTTGCGGCGAGGTAGTAGGTTTGGCCGCCGGCGCTGGAAAAGCCGAGTACATAATACGCGACGGTGAGGAAATCGTTTGGTGATAGTGTGCCAACCTGTTCTTTGATGAGGTCTATGTGGATCGAACTGGCGCCTACGCTGTTTGGATGAATATAGTTTTGATTAACGGGGCAAGATGCGGCGTTGTCGTTCAGCACAAGCGCGGGCGCGGTGGTTTGTTTGTTGTTGCATTTACGATATGAGACGGGCAGGGCGGATGCGCGCATGTCTTCGCTCCACTCTGCATCAAGTGCTTGACCCCCTCCGACGTGGAATGAGCTCATTGTGGCTGGGTCGCTATTCAAGAAGAAGATGACAAGCTTGGCAGAGCCGCTTCCAGTATTTTGTGTGTATAGATCCGGTATAAAAGGATATGCATCATATTGCAGTTCAACAGTAGGGGATTCTTGGCTGGTGAATAAGATATTTGATACATATGCGGGTATGTCGATATCCCCTTTGTATGAGACGCCGACCGTTGTTGCAGTTAGTGCGGTTGCGCGGATGGCGTAAGTTCGCCCAACTTCTGATATTTGGAAGCGGTAATAATCAACATCGGCTGTACCCATCTTGACAGGATTATCGGGATCGGATACATCTTCTATAAGATAGTGTTCATTTTCCTGTAGTTCTCCTTGCCAGCTCGCGACAAGCGCAGGCGCGAACCGTTGCATGTCGCGTTCCTCTTCGGGCGTATCCTGTAAACTCGCGAGGTATTCAAGAGTAAGTGTTGACGTGTCTGTGGTCTCGTCTTCCCCAACTTCTTCCGGGGGACCACATATATTTATTTCTCCCGGTGTCGGAGCCCCTGGGCACCACACACTTTCCGTAATCTGCAAAGAGTTTCCGGTTTCACTTGCTCCCCATGAAGAATCAAACTCCACTGAATCAATTTTTAAGTCACTGTTATACAAGGCAAGCGTGTCTGATTCGTTTTTTATGGAGCAGGATGGGCAGGAGCTTTGTAAAAGCATGCCCGAAAAGCCTGGAAATTCTTCCAGGAATCCATTTGTGTCATATGCGATGATCGCATATTCGCCTGGAGACAATACTGCGTCTCCTTGCGCTGGCGTTATCGTGTGTTTTGTACCCTCTTTCTCGGTATGTTTCCAGTTCAGCAGGTCGGCGTTAGTTGTATCTTCATTAAAAATTTCTATCCATTCCCGACCATTATCTGCTCCAATCGGGTCGTAATATATTTCGGTAATCGTAACCGCAGTAAATATGGGCGAGGGGCTTGGTGAGGTGGATGGGAACGGTGAGATGGTTGGGGATGCTGACGCGGCTGGTGAGGACGAAGGTGAGGGCGAAAGTGTTGGATCGGCGTCGTTTGCTTCACTCCCTCCTACCCCTCCGCCGGAGGATGATCCCCCAGTCTGTGATGGAGTAGAATTTGTCCTTTTAGGCGTGCCGTCGGTTATCGAGGATGTGTACCATACGCGGGTCGATTCATTACGCTCCATTGTTTTACGGCTCGAAGCATTTCCCGCTTGCCACTTTGTGTTTGTAAGTGCGTCTATGATGCCGCATGCGGCATTGAACAGGTATAGTTTCTCTCCTTCATTTGCCAACGTGCCAGTATATATTATATCTGCTTTGATCCCCGGCATAGAAGTATCATCCGTGCGCTCAAGCAGGGCATAGGCGTCTGCCTGGATTGTTATGCTTGGAAACGACATATCCACCGATCCGTCAGCTGTTTTTAGCCCCCAACCGGAAAGGTTTATGCTTGAGTTGGAGATATTTTTCAGCTCGATCCACTCGTTTGCCGCGCTTTTGGTTGTTCCCATCCATGCGATTTCGGTTATGAGAATTGGGGAATAGGTGGGTGTCGCGTTTGTTGGAATGGAGCAGGTGTTTGGTACGGGGGATGGTGACGGAGTTGGTTTAGGCGAGAGCGTTGCTTTTAGTGTTGGCGTTGGCTTTGGTGATGCTTTTGCTTGCGGTAAGCTTGTTGAAGCCGGAGATGTTTTTGGCGAGGAAGAGGGTCTATATGTTGGGGTGGGAGATTTTTGAGGTGCAACCTCCCCGGACCGAGGTTGAATATCGGTGACAGGCGATGTGACAATCTTAGGCGAACTTATAGGAATCGTAATAATCTGCTCATTATTCGACGACCCTCCGCCGAAGATCGAATTGATTGTATTTTCGGCGAATTCAATTATTTGGCCTATAAATGTTTTCTTTTTGGTGAGGAATTCGGGATTATTTTTATTTTTCTCGGCTTCTTGAAAGAAGAGATCTATGACTCCCGCGCTGTATTCTATTGCTTTTTTTGAAAGCAGGTTCCAGTAGTCGTTCATTACGACATTGTTTTCTAGAGTAAAATCTTTTTTTGTTGTTATTAGAGCACTTGAACCACTTACCTGTGTATAGAGGTGAAGTTCTTTTCCAGATTCGTCTTTCCCTATTCCATATAATAGATTTCCAATCTGTATTACATCGGTTGGTTGTGGTTTACTATAACCGCTTTGAATTCCGATCGTATCTTTGCTGTAGAAATTATTATTTGAATATACAGCGAGATCGGTGAAGAATGAGTCAAGGTTGGGGAGTATTTTTGGCGTCAAGCCTGCGTTTCTGGGTGCGTTTGCGTAGTCGGGAGCGTCGGGATTGAATCGCTTTGCGTAATTTTCATACGGACTTCCTTCGGGATGTGTATCGTTTCGGGTATGGTCTGGCACGGATGTGTCTTCCATAAGGTGCAGAATGTGCCCGAGGGTGAATAGCGCCATTTCTTTTTCACCTTGTATCCAGTATCTCAAGGCCTCGTTCCATGTAAAATCGGATGTGGGGAAGTACGGCTGTATTTTCCCAGACTGCATAGCGGAAAGAACCGTGGCGATGACGGGTGAATACACAAAAGATGTTTGGTTCTTGGAATCTTGCGCCCAATCCTTTGATTTCTGCCAGTTTCCGGTGTTTACGGGGTCTATAGCGGGGTCGTACGAAAGACCCCTATTTTTTATTGGGTCATAAAAATGATTCATCCAGCGCGGGGGATCGTCTTCCCTGCGCGCTCCATCTATAAGGTAGGGCAGGAGCTCTTGGGTAACTTGATTATTTGAATGTGCTTTCGCGTATGTTTCGTATGCTTTTTGAGTAAGAAATGCGTGAGTCTCTATATTGTATGCGACCGTTTGGTTGGTGGTTATGAACAGCCCTAATGTAATAAGGAGGGCGGTTTTTATATTTCTTCTATTTTCCATATGACAGCCGCTTGGTTAAGTTTAAATGTTATTGAATAATCCAGAAGACCTTTATCATTTCTTATCCCGAATATTTTTACGTCGTCTGGGATGGCTGAATCTTCAATTTTTTCCATTTTTTGTAGTAGTGTGACCAATAGCCCTAGTTCTTTGGATTCTTTTTTGTCTACTAGTGCCTTTCTGTATTCAATGTGAGAGTTATTTGGGTCTATCAAAAAATATTTGCTTGCGAGCTCTACGTCTCCATTTTCAAGTGCTTCGATGAATAGTTGCAGCGTTTCTTCGGGGGTAGAGCCGCCGTAGGTGTCTTGAGCGATCGCTTGCCGGTATTGCTCTTCCCACTCCTGATAGGCGGCGTAGTTTTGTTCTACTTCTTGCGCGGTCTGGGCGGCGGGGGAAAGCAATCTGCTCCATGCAAACCAAATAGCGGCGACGACAAAAATGATAAACACAAACAAAAGAGCATTCCACACAAAAGAACGCTTTTTGCTCGGAGGTTGTATATTATTTTCTACAGCCATACGCAGTTGCTGACTACTACTAATAGAGTGGTTCGCGTCATCCGCGACCCACTCCCCCGCGAACCCGGGGGAGCAAGGTCGAGGAAGGCGAACTGGGGACAGCCGGACGACAGCCGTAACCCAGCACGTGCTTTTAGTATATCTCCATGAATTTTTTTGTGAATAGCAAATCTGTGGATAACTTTTTGGTGATCAAGGTTCAACCTCGCTCAGTTGAGCGAGGTTGAACCACTAAGTTCAACAAGTAAGTGCAACACTTTGGCATAATCAAAGTGTATGCAATAC
>Ga0155696_123_pt2 | contig 78679 bp, 82 predicted proteins | sample RifCSPlowO2_01_FD_107353 | JGI IMG/M metagenome (GOLD analysis project Ga0155696, IMG submission 107353) | Candidatus Wolfebacteria bacterium RIFCSPLOWO2_01_FULL_47_17b
AGAGATCGAAAAGAACGTCGTCAATGTCCGCAGTTACCACAAGGACCAGCTGGGCGAACAGAAAATAGATACTTTCGTACAATTTCTTAGTGAAGAAATCCGCCTGAGAAAAAATCAGCCCACCGCATGGGAGGAGTAGTCATTGCAATCGTTGGGCCTACCGCGAGCGGAAAGTCTGATTTGGCGGTCAAAATAGCTCGTGCAAGCGGCGGTGAGGTTATTTCGGCTGATTCCAGGCAGGTATATACGGGGCTTGATATCGGATCGGGTAAAATCATGCAGCGGGAAATGCGGGGTGTGCCGCATCATATGCTGAATATTGCCTCTCCCGCCCACACGTATACCGTCGCGCAGTACCAGAAGCGGGCACGTCGGGTTTTGGAACGGCTGTTGCGTGAGGGCAAAACGGCCGTCATATGCGGAGGCACCGGCCAGTATGTAGACGCGATTTTGAGGGATATTTCATTCCCCGAAGTGAAGCCCGACCGGGAGCTGCGCGCCGGACTGGAAAAAGTATCAACGCCGAAACTTTTTTCACGGCTGAAAAAGCTCGACCCTGCCCGCGCGCGGACAATCGATCGCCACAACCGCAGGCGCCTCGTTCGCGCGTTGGAGATCGCGCTTCACATCGGCGCATCCCCAAAGCAAGGCGGCAAAAAATATATGTATCCGACGTTTTTCATAGGCATCAATCCCCCGCAAAAAATCTTGCACAAAAAAATTTATGATCGGCTTTTGAAGCGCATCCGCGGAGGCATGCTGGCGGAAGTTCACCGTCTCCACGAGCAGGGTCTTTCGTGGAGACGCCTTGAACAGCTGGGATTGGAGTACAGGTACGCGGCAAGGCATCTGCAAGGGAAACTTTCAAAACAGGGCATGATTGATCAGCTGTATTCGGAAATAAAAAAATACGCCAAGCGGCAGATGACGTGGTTCAAACGAAACGAAGACATCCACTGGGTCTTTGAACAAGGTTGAACCTTGCTCAGCTTGAGCAAGGTTCAACCTTGTTCAAACTTTTCAAGAAGTGTCTTTACCTGGGCTGGATTGGCACGGCCCTTTGTTTGCGCCATAACCTTTCCCACCAGAAATTGCAGAACCGCTGTTTTGCCGGATTTGTATTCCTCCACCACGGATGGGTTCGCGGCACAGACGTCCGCGACGATTTTTTCAAGTTCGGACAGATCGGAGATCTGTGCGAGGCCTTCCTGGCGTATAATGCTGTCGGGATCATCGCCGGTTTTATACACTTTTAACAGCACATCTTTTGCGGTTCTGCTGGAAATCTTGTCCTGCAGAATCTGCGCGGTTATGAACGCCAAATGCACTGGCTTGAGCGGCATGTGTTGTAAACTCACCGCCTTCTGCACTTCTATTCCCCGTATATCCGACATGAGATAGTTATACACTAAATCTACCGGAGCATTGGGAACGAGTTCCCGCAACTCGGATATTGCTTCCTCAAAAAAGTCCGCGTATGCCGGATCCTGCACAAGCGCATCTGTCTGCTTTTCGGAAAGGTTGTATTCGCTCGCGTAGCGTTCACGTCTTTGCTGGGGAAGTTCCGCAATGGAGTTTCGAAGTTCCTCTATATAGTCATCGGCAAAATCAAACGGCGGGATGTCCGGCTCCGGGAAATAGCGGTAGTCGTGCGCTTCTTCTTTTGAGCGCTGGGAAAATGTTTCCTGTTTTTGCTCGTTCCATCCACGGGTTTCCTGCACAACTTTTTCTTCTTTTCCTTCTTCGTAGAGTTTCGTGTGACGAGCGATCTCATATTCAATCCCCGCTTTCATAAATCGAAATGAGTTTATGTTTTTTATTTCCACCTTTGTACCAAGTTCTTTCGCGTCTGCCGGCGCTACTGAAATATTTGCTTCCAGCCGCAGATGACCTTTTTCCATATCCCCGTCGGATACTCCAAGGTAGCGGAGTATGAGCTGGAATTCCTGCGCGAACTCTACCACTTCGTCTGCCGAATGGAAATCCGGCTCGGTCACCAGTTCCATCAAAGGCACGCCCGCTCGGTTGAAGTCAACCAGCGAAGCTGGTTGCCCTGAGCTTGTCGAAGGGCCTCCGTGTTGCAGTTTTGCCGTATCCTCTTCCAAGTGTATGCGGCGGATGCGTATCTTTTTGCCCGATTGCGGCAACACCATATATCCGTCTTTGCAAAACGGCAGGTCGTATTGGCTTATTTGGTACGCCTTCGGAAGATCTGGATAAAAGTAATTCTTGCGGTCAAACTTTGAGTGTTTGTTTATGTCACAATTCAGCGCAAGTCCTGTACGTATGACATATTCAATCACCTTTTTATTCGGCACTGGAAGCGTTCCGGGGTGCCCCATGCATATCGGGCATACGTTTTTGTTTGGCGTTATCTCTGTCGGATCGTTCAAGCAGCTGCAGAACATTTTGGTCTGCGTCAGAAGTTCGGCGTGGATTTCCAAACCAATTGTCGGAATATAGTTCATACCTCAAATTTAGCAGAAAAAAGGAACGATGTAAAAATCGTTCCTTTTTTATAAAAATCAGTATACAAATCCATGAAGTTCAATCTCCGCAGACCGAGGTTGAACCTCATGGATTTTTTGTTCCTTATTCTTTTACTTCAATCCCCATTGAGCGGGCGGTGCCAGCAACTATTTTCATTGCCTGTTCCACGTCGTATGCGTTCAAATCGGCTTTTTTCTTTTCAGCTATTTCTTTTAATTGCGCTTTCGTTACGCTTCCAACTTTCTGTTTGAGTATATCCCCCGCTCCTTTTTCCACTCCGGCCGCTTTTTTCAAAAGATCGGATGCTGGCGGCGTTTTGAGCACAAAATCAAACGAGCGGTCTTCGTACACCGTAATAACCGCGGGAACAATGGATCCCGTCATCTCTTTGGTGGCGTCGTTAAACTGCTGACAAAACTGCCCTAGGTTAATGCCGTGCGGACCAAGCGAGGTGCCCACTGGCGGCCCCGGGTTTACGGTGCCTGCCGGAAGCTGTATTTTAATTTTGGTTTTTATTGCTTTGGCCATATTTACATTTTTTGGATTTGCAGTGAGTCTATTTCGGTGATGGTTTCACGCCCAAATACCGGTATAGATACTCGCACACGACCGTGCTCTTCGTCAACCTCGGTAATCTTGCCTTCATAATCCTTGAACGGGCCGTCCACAACCCGCACCAGATCACCAACCGCGTATTCTACTTTGAATTTCGCTTCATGATCCTCTTCCATCCGCGAGAGCAGGTTTTCCACCTCACTCTTTGATACCGGTGTTGGTTTGGTTGGATCGGGACCTACAAATCCCATCACGCGGGGCGTATTGCGAACCACATACCACGAATCTTCGTTGAGTATCATATCAACAAGCACGTATCCCGGGTAGATCTTTTCCTCGGTTACCTTGCGCTTGCCGTTCTTGATGCGGATTTTCTTTTCTTTGGGGACCGTGATGCTGAAAATCTTGTCGTTCATTGAGAGCGACTCCACTCGCTGTTTGAGGTAGCGAGCCACAGCGTCTTCGTAACCGGAATACGTATGCACCGCGTACCAGGCACGCAGAGATTTCGTTTTGTCGTCAATATGCAAACCCTTTGGCTTCTTTGTTTCGCTTTGTTCCATAGTTTAGAAAAAGAATTGGCTCAGGGCGTTTGAGAAGATAATATCCAATATGCCCAAGAAGATAGCGACTCCAAGCGAAAAGCCGATAACGATAAGCGTAAGTTTGGTAGTTTCCTGGCGCGTTGGCCAGTTCACCTTCTTCAACTCCGTATATGATTCGGTCAAGTATGATTTAATACCCATGGTATTTAAAAACCCCGTCGGGGCACCCCCTGATAGTACTCTTGTAACCCTTTAGATGTCAAGATTGGACACCATCGACGCGCGGCTCTGAATGAAATGCTTGCGCGGCGCAACCTTTTCTCCCATCAGCACGTCAAACAGGCGGTCAGCTTCCTGCGCATCCTCAATGGTCACCCTTTTCAACAAGCGTGTGGCGGGATCCATAGTTGTTTCCCATAGCTGCTGCGGATTCATTTCCCCCAATCCTTTATACCGCTGGATGGAAATACCGCCCTGTGTCTTTGCCTTGGTAAACTCCGCTGCTATTTTTTCTTTTTCTTCGTCGTCGAATGCGTACTTGAACTCCTTGCCCGACTGCACACGATACAGTGGCGGCTGGGCTATATATATATACCCATTTTCGATTATCGCGCGAAAATGGCGGAAGAATAGAGTTAAAAGGAGCGTGCGGATATGCGCGCCGTCCACGTCGGCATCGGTCATAATAATGATCTTGTGGTAGCGGATTTTGTCCACCAGAAAGTCCGCGCCTATGGCAGTACCGAGCGCGATAACCAGCGATTTTATCTCATTGTTCGCGAGCATTTTATCAAGCCGTGCTTTCTCCACGTTTAATATTTTCCCCCGCAGAGGCAGAATTGCCTGCGTTCTCCTATCCCTTCCCTGCTTACCGCTATTGTGTACAAAAACCCCTGATGCAAGGGCGAAGTTATGCGTTTCCGGCACTTCTATATCGTATACGTCAATCTTTTCTTTGAGCGTGGTGATTTCTTTTATCTTATGGTTGAAATGCATCGCCGCTTCTTTCATCTTTTTTTCGTCGCCGCCAAAAAATCTTCCGCACACGGTATCGTATCGGATCAGACTTTTGTCATTTAACGCTTTTCGCAGCTCATTATATGCATCCGTGCTTATTGCATGCTTTTTTTCGTACAAGTCGTGCATTGCGCCCAATGCTTTATTGAGATATGTCTGGTTGTATGTTTTCTTCCTTTTTTCTCTAAATTCAGGTGTCCATTGCTTTTTTGTTTCTTCTCTGCGCCATACGCGCAAATCTTCATCTTGCCACTGTTTTTTTGAAAGTTTTGAAAGTTCTGTCTTTCTTTCAGGATGTGATTCAAAAAACTCTCTTACCCGTTTTGCCTGCGCTTTCCTGTTCTTTTCATTTGCCCAATATGCCGCCTGCGCCTTATTGAGTGCCTCTTTATTTGCTTCTCGATACTCAGAATGCGAGTAATAAAACGCAAGGAATTTCTCCATCATATACTCCTTATAATCCTTGTCTTGCCATTGTTTTTTTGCCCGCGTGCTAAGCAGTTTTTTCATATCCGGCGTTGACATAATCTCACTCATCCTTCTTCGGAATTCCAGCGACTGTTTTATGATGCGGCATTTTTCTTTTACGTCTTCACGGTGAATCGTCTTGTCCAGCTGCGTTGTATGGTAGAAAAAATGCTCCATTCTGGGCATGCGTACCAAATTATCCGGATTGTTATTCCGTTTGTTAAAATCCTTGTGGTGTACTGCCTCATTGACTCCTTTTTTGTACACACCGCTTTTTATGTTGTGCGCGTCCGAGAGCAAATGCGCGAATATCCACCTGTGCGACGCGGGACTAAATACCATTTCATACCCTTTAATAGTTATTCGCTTCCCTAGTCGTGAGAGCTGGCGGTACAGCGGCATAAGCGAATCGGATGTGGTTAAATCCTTTGCCTGCTTGTATTCGCCGTTTTTAAGCATAAACCGATGATCGGGCGTGCATATGATTTCCTCTCCGTTATCCAAAACCACCTTCAATACTTCGGAATTCTTTTTCGTTATTCTCGGGTTTGTGATCAGCACTATAGCAACATCGCCGTTTTTATCTATCGTATAGCAATAATTTTTCTTTCCCTCTGTATGTTCTTTCACCAGCTCCTTAAAGGAAACATGCCTCCCGTCTGCAAGAGCAACTTTTGTATCACCCGAAAAACATCCGCCCGCGGAATCTCCCTCTACAATAAACAGTTCCGATTCGGCTGGGTCTTTGGACGAGCAGTCGGCAAGTTTACCTGGCAGCGTAAGCCCTTCGAACGGGCCTTTGCGCAGAACCGTCTCCTTTGCCGCTTTTGCTGCCTTGCGAGCCTTTGCCGCGAGTAGCGCCTTGTTTATGATAACCCGCGCGTCTCCGCTGTATTTCTGGAAAAATTCTTTCAACCCTTCGGAGACGACGGCCTCCACCGCGGTGCGGGCGGGCGGGTTTCCGAGCCGCGCTTTAGTCTGCCCTTCAAATTGCGGTTCGCGCAATTTTATGGATACCACCGCTACCAGGCCCTCACGAACATCGTCTCCCGTGAAATTTTCCTCTTTCTCTTTGACGGCCCCGCTTTCACGCGCGAAATCATTCAGTGCGCGAGTCAGTGCGGTTCGGAATCCTGTCAGGTGCATTCCCCCGTCCATTGTATAAATGTTATTCGCAAAGCTCAGCTCCTGTGTCTCGGGATCGTTGTTATACGTGAATGCGACTTCCACGGGCATTCCCTCATACTCTTTGTTTACATAAAAAGGCGTATCTTGAATTTTGTCTCCGTATTCATTCAAGTAGGACAAAAATGAAAGCAATCCTCCTTCAAAACAAAAAGCATAGTACAGCGGCACCTCGGCCCGTGCGTCAATAATTTCGATTTTCACCCCTTTGACCAAAAACGCCTGCTGACGGAGGTGATCGATTATTTTTTTACGATCATATTCTATTTTCGAAAATATTTCTTCGTCGGCTTGGAATGTGATTTTGGTCCCGGTACGGTCTGTTTTTCCGATTTTTTTGACGTTATACTGCGGTGCTCCGATCTTGTATTCCTGCACATACATACCACCGTCCTTATGCACTTCGGCCTTGAGATGCCTGGAGAGCGCGTTTACTACCGAAACTCCCACGCCGTGCAACCCTCCCGACACCTTATACGAATCTCCTCCGAATTTTCCTCCCGCGTGTAGCGTGCAGAGCGCGGTCTCAAGCGCGGATTTTTTCGTCTTGGGGTGGATGTCAACCGGGATTCCTCTTCCATCGTCGGTAACTGAAATCACGTTATCGTCCAGCAATTCGACACGGATATTCTTGGCGTATCCCGCCATCGCTTCGTCTATGGAGTTGTCCACCACTTCCCAGACCAGATGGTGCAATCCCTCGGTTCCGGTGGAACCGATATACATACCGGGGCGCTTACGAACCGGTTCGAGCCCTTCCAGGACGTATATATCTTTCGCGCTGTAACTGTCTTTTTTTTCCTCTTTTTTATCGGCCATAATGCGAAAAGTATAGCATAAAATAATGCCTATTTCAACTTCACGTACTGAATGATAACCTCTCTTTAGAGGCTGTTTATATCGTTATCTACGGACTCAAATTCCGCGTCAATATCCCCTTGCACTGACGCATCCAATTCCTGCTCAAGCCCCTGCAGAGAGTCGGGCGATGCTGACACTGCCGGAGATGGTGAAATCTGTGGACTCGGAGAGGAAAGAGGAAGACCTCCTTCATCAAAGATTGCGGGGTTTGTCGTTTGCGTACTATCGAGCCAGAACCATACAGCAGCTAATACGATAACGAAGATGAGAATGTATACTATTTTGTGGGTCATAGAAAAAGATTATTACGTTTATGAAGAAGGCGACGATGTTGCCGTTGGAGATGGAGACAATGAGGGGGATGGACTTGGAGAAACAAGCGGCGATGGCGATAGTGACGGTGATGGTGCCGGCGACGGTCTTGTTCTCGCCGGAGTAAGCGCTTGTATTGCCTCCCGTACCGCTTCGCGTGCTTTGTGCACAAGATCGCGGAGTGCTTTCAAGTCACGTGCCATTTGAGACCGCACACCGCCAACGTTATTTCTGAGCTGGTCTTCGCCGGTTACGGTAATCTCGTATACCTTGCCGGTCGCGTCGCGTATCGCGGTGCTTGCCTCGTCTATCGTGTCTTGCGCGGCCGCTATGGCTCTGAGGGCCGCGTCTACATCCACGCCTTCTTCTTCAAGCGAGTTTGCCCGTTCCACGACTCGATCGAGCACGCCTTGGATCTTACCTATCGCTTGTGATAGGTTTTCCAGGATGCGCTCATACACCTGCGCGAGCGTTTCGTCCACGCGCTCCACTATCCGCCGTTTCGCCTCGTCTTTAACTGTTTGCAAGCGTTCACGAAGCGTTTGTTTTACTTCTTCACGCTTTTGCTGAAAGTTTGCCTTTCTCTGATCGAGAGCGGCTTTGAATTCCTCCTTTCTATCCTGGGCCTGCGTCTGGTATTCCAAGCGCCGAGCCTCAAGCTGCTGTTTGAATTCACTCGTGGCCTGATTTCTTTGGTCGACCATGTTTTGTAAGGCGTCTGTGCGCCTCTGTTGCGTCCGTGCTGGCGTTTGTGCCAATGCCGGCAGTGCGCTCATTATAAACGCGCCGAGCAGCATAAAAATGACTATTTTCTTCATAGCTTTAGTATATCACATATGGACAGCTTCCGTGTGGATGAATTTTGGGTGAGCAACGGGGGTTGAACCCGTGGCCTCCAGGGCCACAACCTGGCGCTCTACCAACTGAGCTATGCCCACCATCTTTACACTATTTAATTCCTCGCTTGAGTAATATACGTCTTGTATATCCCCAGTCAAGGCCAACTTTTTTTCCAATCTTCCTATAAGAAGCTCCCTTAAGCCTCATTTCTTCTGCTATTGATATTTTTCTCTCTAAAACTTTCTTTCGATTTTCTTTTTTAGCAAAATACTCATCGAGGGCTTTTATTGTTTTTTGAGCAATACCCTTTTTAACTACTAAGAATTTATTTACCCCTTTTATAAAGGAATAAACATCTTCTTGACGAGCAATATAATATATCCAGCTATCTTTCCAGTGCTTTTTTCTTTTTGTCACTTTGGCAACCTTTCCGAAACCGCAAAAATCCGTGATGTCTTTAAGGACATCCTCGTTCGTCTGTGCTATATAAATTCTAAAACCTTTGCCGTTGTGACAGATTGAACCTTCTCCATCGAAAAAGCCCGCCACATAGTTCCAGCTCATAGTATACTCAGAATACAGTTTTTGTGTGGCATCGTCAATATTGTCCACTTATATTAGATACCACATCCGCTTATACCTTATGCACCTTTGCGTTTTCGTGAGATGCCTTGTTCACTTTAATCGCAACCTCATCCCCCTTTTTTCCTTTCTTTATCTTTTCGTGATCTATTTCCATTGATTCCACTTGCTGGGTGAATTCGCTCTCACCGTGCACAAATTTAACTTCGTCCCCTACCGAAAGCGGTGCCGAAAGTTTTACCACCGCCACCATCGCCTTGTCAAAGTAATGGATGACTTTTCCTATTTCCTTATCTTTTTTATTTTTACCAAAAAACATATTTTTTATTTTTCTTATTTCCGACCTTTCCCAGTATATCAACAACGATTTAATCCTGCGGATTTCAGCCGAAGGCTGAAAATATCGTTGTTGTATTACTGGGTTTCTTGGTTATGAATAGAGTAAAATGCCGAGTACGACCAGAAAATTTACTATTAAGAAAAGCCCGTCTCCAACAAGCAAATATTTTTCCTTATGTACAGTCGCGTATGTGATTGAGATGATAGAGATGACCAGGTATGATGACCAGGTTGTGAGCGAAAGTCCGCTGATCGCGTGATCCCTCCATACCGTAAGCACTTGCGGAAGGGAAAAGAGCGGCCCTACCATGCCGGCAAAAAGCACGGTAAAATCGAGCGCTCGAACCCACTTGCTTGGATGCGGGTATTCCTGCAATTTTTGATAGGTTCTCTTTCTGGTATGCAGATGGTGTATCGCTCCTCCTCTCATTTGGATATTATAGCACAAAGATCTTTTGCTGTACTCCCGAAGGGAATCTCACAAATTCACTTCGTGAATTTTTAAAACCCTGCGGTTTTAATATTTCCGCTACGGGACGTTTACAAAACGTCCCGACCCCCAAAGATTCAATTTCCTTGTGAAGTATAAATCAAATTATCCCAAAAAGGGAAAATTTGATTTATGGAAAGTGAAAAGTGATATGGACGGAAAGCTGGAGCAACTTGCCCTACGGATTGAAGAGGAAGAAGAAAAAGAACTGGTAACGGCGGATATCCTGGATGAAATCCTTCAATTCTCAAAGAATATCTACACCGCCTATATGAAAGCCCCTCACTTCATCAAAAGGCATTATCTCGGCTTCTTTTGGGATAAGTTTGAGGTTGTGGACGGAGTTATAATAAAATCCTATCCCTCCCTCCTTTTTCAACAACTTTTGGATATCCAACGGGCATACATCGAAGCCCTTAAAATCAAGAAACACCCTAAGAACAAGGGTGTTTCTTCGGTTATAATAAACCAGTATCAGTGCTCCCGAAGGGAATCGAACCCCTATTCTCTCCTTAGAAGGGAGATGTTTTATCCATTAAACTACGGGAGCGAGATGTTTTGATTGTATGCGGAAAAATGTCCAAAATCAACACAAACTTGTCAAGATACAGATTGTGTTGTAATATATCGGCAGTTGCTAAAAATAAAATAAAAGGTGTAAGAATGAAGTTCTCTATCAAAAAACAAGAGCATGGAACGGTTGTTTCATTGAGGGGCGATATCATGAGCTTCGAGCCTGAATTCAGAGAAGCTCTGATAAACACCGTACAAGACGGGAAAAATCCTATCGTGCTGGATTTAGAAAAAGTAAAATTTGTAAACGCTTCCGGGCTTGGTGTTTTTCTTCAATGCCATATTCTTGCGAAGAAAGCTGGCCGCTCATTGAGAATAGCCAATGCTCCTGAAAAAGTTTTGTCGCTTTTTGTCATCACAAAGTTTTCTTCCGTATTCCAAATATTTGACTCTGTGGAAAAGGCGCTTAATGCCGCCTGACCCTAATGATTCCGATCTCCCACACAGTGGGAGATTTTTTGTGCCGCGGGAGGGAATTGAACCCCCGACGCCATCCTCTTCCAAGGATAATTTGGACTATATCACTTCCGTCTCATTTTGAGATACGGAATCGGGCGCTTCGTCCCAATTTGCACTGGGACTACTCTCTTTCGAGATAGTCTCTACACCTTCCCCGACATAACGTCGGGGCTTGGCTCGGGATCGTCTTTTTTAAAAAAGGTTTCCCCCGAATTCACCCGATTTTTCAATCTACATTACTATAGAAAGCCCCAAAGAGTTTAGGGATGCGCTCTACCACTGAGCTACCGCGGCAAATATATTAAATTTTCCTAACAATAACAAAGATTTTGCGAACTTTCAATTGTCGGGCCGCCGAGATTCGAACTCGGATTAAAACGTCCCAAACGTCTCGTGCTAGCCATTGCACTACGGCCCGATGACTGCACTTTATCCTTTTTTCCTTCACCTTTCAACTCTTTGAGAACAACTGTTTATATCGAAAGCAGTCGACTGTGTGATCTTGTACCATCCCTACCGCCTGCATGTGCGCGTAGAGTACCGTGGGGCCAAGAAATTTAAACCCTCTCTTTTTCATATCTTCCGCCATAAATTCCGCCTCTTGTGTCTTTGTCGGATAATCTTTGAGTGATTTGATCTCGTGGATGATGGGCTTACCACTTACAAATTGCCACTGATACTTCGCGAAGTTTCCAAATTCCTTTTGCACATCCAAAAATCGCTGTGCGTTATTGATTGCCGCTTCAATCTTAAGCTTGTTGCGGATAATGCCCGCGTCTTTCAGCATTCGCGCGACGTCTCTTTTCCCGAATTTTGATACTTCTTTCGGATCAAACCCCGCAAACGCCTTCTTGAAATTTTCTCGTTTGTGCAAAACCGTCCGCCACGAAAGTCCGGCTTGGAACGCTTCAAGTACCAAAAACTCGTATAGCTTTCTGTCATTATGCACGGGAACTCCCCACTCCTTGTCATGATACGCAATATAGAGCGGGTCATTTGCGGTCGGCCATGGACAACGTTTTAAGGATTTTTGCATTGCGGTGTCTGTCTGAAAATATCCGAACGGAACTGGCTGGGCTCGGCGGGCGGAATCCCCCCCAACCCCCCTTCCGCCCGCCTCGTCTTGAACCGGAGCGGAAAGGACGATTTCAAGTTTTTAGCGGGCGAAGCCCGCTAGCAAAATCATGACTGATTTTGCTCTTTGGCGGCGAATTCTTGAGTAGATTTAGTTTTTGCTTTATGTCCCACTATAAAACCAACAACAAGACCAGAAATCAACGCCAAAATCCACCAGATATGAGTAGGGTTGTTTTTCTCTGTCGTTGTAGTTTCAGAAGGGACGCTATTCACTGCTTTACTACTATCTTGTGCAACAACTACTAAATTTCCTCTATATACTCCTGGTTCAGAAGAATAATTATAATATCCTACAAGGTTAGCATCTTGAAAGTTAATATCATCTAGAACGTATATATCATCTTTAGTGTAGCCGCCCTCAAAGCAATCTCCAATGCGAGAAATTTCGAGAGTCATTTTATCGGTATCCGGTATGATATACCCCTTAAAAACATTTGGTTGGTCTTTGTAACAACCAATGAAATCAATCGCTCCCTTCTTTTGATTGTCTTGAAAAATTGTGGCTCTAAAATCCGCACTAGCATTATATTCATCAAATCTATGCTCTCCAACATATTCAACAATAATGGAGATATTATTGTTAGTGAGGCTGATGATTGGCAGATTTTTTACATCAGGGTATTTAAAAGTATCTTCAATAAACTGATTATAAGTCGCGGCTGAATTCTCATCTCTATAATAAGTTGATTCTATTTCATCACAGGACTTTACTTGTGTTCGCTCCTTTGTTGCCAAGTTTAATTTTTCGATGATAGGCGGACAACCCCTACCTCCTCCGTCATGCACTATGTAATAGAGGGAATTTTCTTTGGCGTTATGGGATATCCTATCAATGGTAGTAGGTCCGCCAACAGTTGCAGAAACATTATTTGCCGCTGTCAACAAAAGTAGCGTAACGACAAATAGAATGTTAATTTTATTTATTGCCTTAAATCTCATAAATATATTTTACCATTAATAATTATTTCTAACAAAAACATTTATTTCAATAAATCTTCAACGGAAACACCCAACGCCTTAGTAATTTTCGCTATAACTTGGACACTTGGCTTTTGCACAAAATCTCCCTCGATTTTCGTGAGGGTGGTGTGTTTTACGCCGGACTTTCTCACTAAATCATCTTGCGTTAAGCCAAGTTTATTGCGGTATTTTTCGATATTTTCGCCGATTGTTGCCATAGTTTCAAAACTTTGATATCATCAAAGCATAAGATGCTTTCAAGATTATGATATCAAAAAATTTCAATTCGGTAAAGAAAAGCCCGTTTTTGGCCTTACTGAATTCAAAACAGCTTGAAATTTCCCCGAAAAACGGCTGGCGAGCCCGCGTAGCGGGCGAGCCAATGACTTCATTTCCTAACTGGCGAAAGGGGTGGGATTCGAACCCACGTAGGGCTTTTGGCCCTCAGCCGCATTTCCCCGCCCGAGGCGGGTGCGCCTAGGGCGCAGAGTACGGCGCGTTACACACAGAGCGGAGATGGGAGGATTCGAACCTCCGGTACCGTTTCCGGTACACCATATTTCGAGTATGGCACATTCGACCACTCTGTCACATCTCCGCTCTGTGTATAACCAATTCTTAATTATCTTCAATAAAAGATCGCGGTAGATAATTTCTTCTTTCCCTGCCTTTGCCCGTTTTTAGGAATTTCTCTTCACTCACAGCATCTTGCTTATTAATAAATGTCTCATAATACACAAGCTTCCACGGAACGCCCCTAGAAGTAAACGGGACTTCTCCATTATTGTGTTTTCTTACTCTATTTTGCAAATCTTTAGAGAATCCTACATAAAACTTTTTTAACTTCCAGCTATATAAAATGTAGACGTAATACATAATTGCATTTCCCCGCCCGAGGCGGGTGCGCCTAGGGCGCAGAGTGTGGCGCGTTAGACCACTCTGCCAACCCTCCTATTTTCCTTCTTTCATTTTTTCATATTTCTCCAGCGCTTCGGCAGGATCGTCTTCATAAAATATCGTCATTGCCGTAACGAGCACCTCGGTATTCACCCACCTGCCATTTACATTGATTTTTTCCTGCTTCGGAATAAATCGTTTTTTATCTCCAACCCCAATAATAATATGCTCCGAATCTTCGGACAATTCAACGTTTTCCTTATTCTCTTTTTTTGACAATTTTTCCATGTGTCCCCGGGAGGAATCGAACCTCCATCAAGAGCTTAGGAGTCTCCTATTCTATCCATTGAACTACGGGGACGATTGCTCTCAGAGCAAAGGTATTGTATGATTTTTCTTGCTAAAAGAAAAGGGCCCATAGTTTAACGGTAGAACATCTGGCTGGCAGTCAGATAGTTGGAGTTCGATTCTCCATGGGTCCACACTTCGACAAGCTCAGTATGAACTTTTGTGTTCGCGGCATTCGCATATATTCGTGGATTCGTGTTATACTGGACTCATTATGAGTCCAGACGAAAAGAAACGGACGCAGCTCATTCAGAAAGCCGCTAAAGCGGTTGTGTCTATTTCTGTTGCCGGCAGTCCCCAAAAAAACGGGTATGGGCGTGCTTCCATGAAGCCTTCGTTTTTGGATCGGCTAAGCCAAAAGGCCATAGACGTTACCGAAGGGGGTGGATCCGGTTTTTTAGTGCATCTTTCAGGCATTATTGTCACGAATACCCACGTGATGCCACGTGACGCGGGCGCGTATACCGCTGCTACAAGCGACGGCAGGGCGTTCGATGCGAAGGTTATCGGCACTGACGAAGTGCACGACGTGGCTTTTTTAAAGATCAACGATTCAGGAAAGCTTCCGTATCTCGCTCTTGGTGATTCGTCCAAACTTATGCTTGGTCAGTCGGTATACGCGATTGGAAATGTGCTTGGGTATTTCAAAAACACCGTATCGGCGGGCATCATATCCGGCCTTACCCGTTCCATTGAAGCGATGAATGAAGAAATAAAAGAAGAATTGCATGGGCTTATTCAGACCGACGCGGCAATAAACCCGGGCAACTCCGGCGGTCCTTTAATAGATTCAAGCGGTAAAGTAATTGGAATAAATTCCGCCGCCGTGCCGCACGCTGAAAATATCGCATTTGCCATTCCTATCCACGTAATAAAAGGAAACCTTTCGGATATATTAAAATACGGCAAGATACAGCGCGCATATTTGGGCGTTCGGCATATTTGTGTGAATGAACGCATACAGCGGGCATTCCATCTGCCCATCAATTACGGCATATGGGTTATGAGTCCCGCCAAACACAGTGGTGCGGTGCTTGCGGATAGCCCCGCCCAGAAAGCAGGCCTTCGGGAACGCGACATCATTGCCGAAATCAACGGCAAAAAACTCGGAGAGAATTTTACGCTTGAAGAGTTTTTGGAGGACGCAAAAGGAGGGCAGAAGATAGTATTGACCGTGCTTCGTGGCACAAAACGTCTTCAGCTCAAAACCACTCTTGTGGAAAAAACCTGATTTGAAATTTTAAATTATAAATTTTACCCGCGCTACGCCGGAGGCTTCGGCGAGGCGAGAATTTTAAATCAATTTTAGAATTGATTTATAATTTATAATTGAAAATTTATAATTTTTCATTGTGTTCACACAATGAAATTAATGATTTTATCCTGTACGAATATTGTTTTTTTGATTTCTTTACCGCTCAGATGTTTTGATATTTTCCCGTCTTTTTGCGCCGCTTTAGAAACCTCTTTTTCTGACACGCTCGCGGGCATCGTAATTATCTCCCGTGTCCTACCGTTTATCTGCACCGCAATCGTAACCGTTTCGTCTTTCAAATATTTCTCATCCGCGACAGGCCATGGTTCTTTATGAATAGACGTCTTATGCCCGAGTTTTTCACGCCAGATTTCCTCAGTCATAAATGGAGCGAATGAGGCGAGAAGCTTGAGGAAGGTTTCGAAAATAGGGCCCACCTGAGGTTCAACCTCCCCAGACCGAGGTTGAACCTCGGTGCGCTCGATTTCGTTAAAAAGAATCATAAGCGCGGACACGGCGGTGTTAAATTTAAGAGATTCGATATCGTCGGTGACTTTGCGGATGGTTTTGTGGAGGATGGGAAGAATGGATTCCCGCCTCCGCGGGAATGACGAATTTTCATTCGCGGCATTCGCATTATGTATTTGCGGCATTCGCATTATGTTATCCGCGTATTTCCACACGCGTTTCAGAAAGCGTTCGGCACCTAATATCCCCTGCTCCGCCCATGGAATCGCTTCTTCAAACGGACCCATAAACATCTGATACACACGATATGCGTCCGCGCCAAACTCCTCCACCATATCGTCGGGATTTACCACATTGCCGCGTGACTTAGACATTTTTTCCCCGTCAGGCCCAAGTATAAGACCGTGTGACGTTCGCTTTTTATACGGTTCAATGGTCGACACGATACCTATGTCGTAGAGAAATTTATGCCAAAAGCGCGAGTACAGCAGGTGTAATGTTGTGTGCTCCATGCCTCCGTTGTACCAGTCAACTGGGGTCCAGTATTCTAGATTTTTCTTGTCCGCAAGCGTACGGTCGTTATGCGGATCGGTGTAGCGCAGATAATACCACGATGATCCCGCCCATTGCGGCATGGTATCTGTTTCCCGTTTTGCGTGGCCTCCACATTTTGGGCACGTCGTATTGACCCACTCCGAGATATCCGCCAAAGGCGAGTCTCCGGTTTCTGTGGTTGTATATTTTTCCACATCGGGGAGTTTGACGGGCAACTGCTCATCCGGCACCGCAACCCATCCGTCCTTTTCACAATGCACGAGCGGGATCGGCTCTCCCCAGTATCGTTGCCGAGAAAAAACCCAATCGCGAAGCTTGAACTGCACTTCCTTTTCTCCGCCCGTAAATTCTTTCTCAAATTCGCGGATTTCCAGTTTGTGCGTTTCGGCAAATTCTTTATCGCGTTCATCTCGGGCGGGTACCGCCATGATTGCACCTGTGCCGTAGGTCATCATTATATAATCGGCTATCCATATCGGAATTTGTTGTTGCGTGGCAGGATTCATTGCATACGCGCCTGTCCACGCGCCTGTTTTTTCTTTTGACTGCATTCTGTCCAGTTCCGACTTCTGCGATGCCTCTTTTTGATATTTTTTAACCGCATCTTTCTGTTCGTCTGTAACTATTTCGCTCACAAGCGGGTGCTCGGGCGCAAGCACCATAAATGTTGCTCCATACAGCGTATCTGGCCGTGTTGTGAATACTTCGATCTCACTTGATAACTTTGTCCGCCAGCTGGCGGATTGAACTTTAAACTTCAGCCGTGCTCCTTCGGAGCGGCCGATCCAATCCTGCTGTTGCTTTTTAACACGCGCCGGGTATTCAACCGTTTCCAAATCATCTAAGAGCCGCTGGGCGTAGGCGGTTATTTTGAGCATCCACTGTTCTCGCTCTTTTTGAATCACTACGCCGCCGCACCGCTCGCATACTCCTTGCACCACCTCCTCGTTCGCAAGCCCCACATTGCAGTTCGTGCACCAGTTCACGAACATTTTTTTCTTGTACGCAAGTCCGCGCTCGAACATCCGTAGAAATATCCATTGCGTCCATTTGTAGTACGCGGGATCGGTTGTGTTCACTTCACGGGACCAATCGAATGAGAGTCCGAGGTCTTTCAGCTGCCTTCGGAATATCCGGATGTTCTCTTCGGTTGTTTGTTGGGGGTGTGTTCCTGTTTTAATAGCATAGTTTTCAGCAGGCAGACCAAACGCGTCCCACCCTATCGGATACAGGACGTTTTTGCCTTCCATACGCTTTTTGCGCGCTACGATATCAAGCGCGGTATATGAGCGCGTATGGCCTACGTGTAAACCGGCGCCCGAGGGGTATGGAAACTCCACAAGGCAGTAGAATTTCTCTTTGAAAAAGTCCTCCGCGATACCCAGTTTTTCTTCTTCCCATACGCTTTTCCATTTTTGTTCGATTTGTTTAAAATCATTCATAAAAAATATAATCCTAATCTACAAATCTATACAAATGCTTCAAATATTCGCGGCATTCGAATTCCACATTCGTATCATTCGCATTATATGTTTAAAAATCAAGATTTTTAAACTTGAACATGAGCCGGAACGATATGTGTGTTGCGTCCACCCGCTGGAAGCTGGAAAGCGGCAGGTCGATCTCCGTAACATACGGCAGTTGCGCGAGCCGATCCCGAAACGCGCTTACTTCACTTTCCGTTGCCGCAGTCCCCGTTACCGTCACTGGCATATTCCGCGCCTGCATATATATGCGGCTTATGACCACGCTTGACCCCGTGCGGTCGAATATATCACGCATAAATGTCCCCCACTTCACCTGCTGATTTTTAATTTCAAGCGCTTTTGTAATGCTTGCGTTAAATATGCCTGCTTCTTTCGTGTAAAATTCATATTGCGCAAGGATCTGAGGGTCGTTGAAGGACGAAATTACCGTCTCGGCCGTATTCTGCACATGCGTATTGAGAAATACGAACACCCCCAAAAATGCGGCGAGTATAATAACCGCCGCCCCCGAAAATATCCCCGTCCATAGCGACAAAAACGACGACGTAAGCATTTGCTGATAGAGTAATTCGGTTCCTTCAGGCGCGAGGCTGATCTGTGTATCCTGTGAACGCGGAGCGACGCCGCGCAGAGCGGCTCCCAATGCCACGAGCCATGCGCCTGCCTGTCCGGCAGGCAGACGGACCTGCCGTACCGGCACCGTAAAGTTCTCTTGCACGATCTTTGCAATTTCCTCGGAAGAGTTCTGAAGCGCCATGTACGCACATTCGAATTGCTCGTGGAATTTGTTTGTAAAAAAATTGCTTATTTGGTGGTATTCCCGTACGATAAAATTCCTCAGATCACCTTCCACGCTGTTCCAATCGGAAAATCTTCCAAAATACGCCATTCCTTTCCGTACTATAACAAAACTTATGCCATCCGCCGCGTCCATGACAAGCAGATACGACTTCGCGGAGTCGAATGTCTTTTCAAGATGCCTGATGGTACGCACGGTCGATGCCGCTTTTTGTTCAACTGCCGTTATGAAAAAGCGTTCATCCGCGAATACTTTTACAAGTTCGTCAATAACTTTTTTTTCGATGAATGAGGCAAGTATTTCGGCTTCTCCGCTTTCCTCTTCCTGGCCGATACGCTCCCAATCGTAATACATTGTGCTCGAATCCGAGGGCGATATGGTCTGCAGGTTGAGCTTCACGGCTTCATCAAACTCCGCTCGTTTGAGCGGCGGGAGCGAAAAACGCTGCGTATACACATTCTCATCCGAAATTGAAACTACAACCGGGATGGTTTCTTTCTTCTTGTGAGTGATTTTTTGGCGAAGTTCCTGAATGCTTTTTATAAATTTTTCTCGCTGGAGAATCTTTCCATTCTCCACAACCGCCTCTTCCAAACGCACTGATGCGCGTTCCCATGATCCATTTTTTTGATCAATCCGAAGAAACGCGAGCGATTGGTCGCTTATATCAATCCCCCCGATATGGAGCTGGGGCTGAAGAATATTTAGCCACCTAGCACGTTTCTTTCCTTTTGGCTTTGCTTCTCGCATAATTCTAAGTATAGCAGATAACCGACGTATACCGTAGACCGAATACCGAATACCGCGATATACGCTATACGGTATTCGATATACGGCTAAATACCGCTTTCTACCACGCCTATATTTGAAATGGATCCGTTCTCATCGTCGATAAGCACCGTGCCGGTGATTTTTACGCGTTTCGGACCTGCCGATCCGGTTGAGGCGATGGTATAGAGCACATGGGTTGCGTCGGGCAATGTGCGAGTTATTTGTACCGATACAGATCCTTCCGCTACCGAAATCGTATATGGATTCGGGTCTGGAACAAATGTTTTATCGCGTGATATGCGCAGCAGGACATCCTGTATGCCCGACCGGGCGGCGTATGTCGCTACATGGGATGCCTTCAGCCCAAGCCCCTGTTCCCCTGACAAAAATGCCGTTATGAGCCCAACCGCCGTTATTTCAACCAGAATAAAGGCGAGTATAAGAATGGTCATCAACGACACCGCGCCGCGGTTTCGTATTCCGTATTTCGTATACCGTATACCGCACAGAAAACCCCGTATCTTTGATACGATATTCGGTATATGGTTCGCGGTATACAGTTTCATGGTGTCCAGTTGATGTGCACATCGTCAACGGTTGGCGTGCTTGTACCGTTCGGCTCCAAAAATACTTTATATCTAAAATAGCGATAGTTATTCACATTCCATATTTCTGCTTGTTCGTCCGCGGTTGATGGCGTGAAGTATGTTCCGCTTGTGCCGTCCGATCCGATATAGCTCCACGGTCCCGAGCTGGTATTGGATGCCGCGATCTGGAATTTGACCACCGTGCCCGCGGGCAGAGTCCCTTGCCAGAGCACGCTGTGTAGCGCACCGCCGCTTGCCGCCTGCGTATCATATGTAGTTGATTCAAGCCAGCCGGATGCGGTGGTGGTCGCAAGCTCCAGCGACGCTCCAGCGAGGGCAGTCGTGATATTGGACGATGTCGCAAACCCGGTCGGCGATGACGTTGCCGGCCCATCCATGCCGTACCCGCTGTCCCAGTCCAATTGCGAAAAGGTTCTGGTGCCGCTTCTTGTTACATACTCTTTGTAAGCAAAGATTTTGTTTTCTGTTGTCGTAGCCATGACGGTGAGTGACATTGTTGATGGGTCAAGCGTATTGCCGCTTGGCTCTTCCGTGATGTCTCCATTCCCATCACGATACACGTTGCCGATCGTAAAATATCTCGTATTCACCCTGCTTTCATAGAGTTGTTCCACTTCATAGCTGGAGAGGGCGCGAGCATACACGCGTACGTCGTCTATAAGGCCGTCAAACAAAGACCACGGCGCATCATACGATTTTCCGCCTATATCAAGCGGGTATTCAGAGGCATGCAGAACCGCCGGTATATCGGTCGTATCTTCATCCTCAAGCACGCCATTCACATATAAACGGACGAATTGAGATGGTTCATACACGCCAACTGCGTGGGTCCATGTATTCAACGGCGGAGGATTTGTGCCTGTCGTGCCGACATCTAAATCTTGTCCCGGGCCCGCTGCATAAAATCCAAGACCTCCGTACGTAACTTTTTCTGGCCAAGAACATTCAATCATCATATCGAACTGTTCTTCTCCTCCAGCGAAGTTGCCCCCTTTTGCCACTATACGCGGGTTGTTGTCTTCTCCATTACATCCTGAACGCTGATAAAACCAGACGGAGACTGTCACGGCACCTGTTATCTGCACTTCGGGCTGATTTCCAATGGTTATATAGCTATCGCCATCAAAATCAACACACAACCCCATCATGCATGACGAAGTTGCTTTTATCGGATCTCCTGTGCTCGTTCCCGTCAGCATATTCCCGGAGCTGTCGTACGCGGTTATGGTCGCCGTTTCATCCAACTTCCAATGTCCCACCAGCCCATACGAGACATCGTCAACAAGAATACTCTCTTGCCCTCCAATGTAGTACGATGTGGTGGTTCCATTAATAACATAATAGTCACCCGCCGGCAGCGACCAGATTCCCTGCCAGTTGCTTGCCGCAAGCTGTTCCAGCTTATTCATAATGTCCGCCGCGTGAAATGCCGTCACTTGGGCGATGCGTGACTCGAAGTTGTAGCGCAGGAGCGATACGATTGCCAACGTCGCGCCGATTAAAAACAAACCCCCCACGGTGATTGATATGAGGACCTCCAGGAGGAGCTGCCCCTTTGCAGATCGTAGACCGCGAAAGAAAGCTCGTATTTTTAATACGATATTCGGTATACGATATTCGGTATACTGATTAGTAGCTTTCATAGATTCTCTTAATTTCCTCCGCCGACAACGCGCGGTTGTAAATACGAACATCGTCTATATAACCATCAAAGTAATATGATTCTCCAGGGCTATTGCCGATTTGGAAATCGTTTGAGGTGGTTGTCCAATCAATAGTTTCATTCGTGCTACTTGCTGATTCCAATCCATCTACAAATATTTGAGTTTTTTTTGTGTCGCCATTATACACCCCCGCAACATAAACCCAATTCCCCGTTTCTATTGACGAAGGCGCTTCTAATATCATGTTGTTCGAATCAAGTCTAAATGAAAAGGCCGTGTTGTTCTGGGCAAAACGATAGTCTAAATAAGATTTTCCTGCGATATGTTTAAACCCCGACGATACACTGTCGGCGTATATCCAAGCTGTGAGTGTGAAGCTACTTGAATGAATAAACTGATATTGGCTAGGATTTCCAATAAATATATAATCATTGCTCCCATCAAAACTCAATGCTCCACCACTTTTCCCCAACGACACCCAATCGGAGCTGCCACTGAAATCAAAGTTGGTCAGCGTACCTGTATTTCCATTCCCACTCGCATCGTATGCATTCGTTCCCGATCCCTCATCAAATTCCCACATTCCCACCAATCCCGTTTCTTTATATATTTCTATTTTCCCCAGCGAACTGACTGTTACCATATATACCGAATCGGCTGAACCATCCTTCCCCAGTACGATGGTGTGGGCAGTCGAAGGCAAGCCGGTAAGCGCCGTAAATAATATCGTTTTTATATTCCCCGCGACGGGATTTAAAAACTTACTCGCGCTGCTCAAGTTTTTGAGTTCGGCAACGGTTGAAGTGCTGTATGAAGATCCTTGGAATATTTCAAGGTATCCTCCGTTCGCCTCGCCGCTCAAACGTATGCCCCAATCGACGCCACCGTCCCCAAGCTGCGCCTTGCTCTGCGCAAAATGGAGCGCCCCAGCGACCATCTGCGCGTCCTGCTTTAATGCCTGTTCCGTGCGAAAATTTAAAATATTCACCGTCGCAACCGCCACCAGAATCGCGACAAGCGCAATTACGATGACTAGCTCAACAACAGTAAAGGATCGTATACCGTATACCGTATACCGTATACCGCGTGCAAATTGTGTACCGCTATTCATGGTAAATTCTTTTTAGCCCGCTTAAGACCTTTTTTGCCTCAATGCTCTGCCGATAAAGAGAATTAAAATCATTCTCTAATAGGTATCCTATGTCTTGTGCAATAAAAAATTGACTTTGTAGTTCTGTTAGAGAACCTGTAGCGATTGTATAAAACTGATTCTTATCTTTTGCGCTCCCGCGTGAAAAACCTTCTGCTATGTTTGAAGTTATTGATATTGCTGCTCTTCTCATTTGGCTTGTTAACCCAAATAGTTCTTCTTTTGGAAGTTTCTTTGTGATTTCATATACTAAAAGAACAAGCTTGTGAGCTTCTTTCCATGCGCGTAAATCTGTGAAGTTTTTAATCTTTTTGCTTTGTTCCATACGGAATACGATATACGGTCTTCGGTATACGGTTTAGAACGCACTCGTAAGTTGGTACACCGGCACAATGACCGCGAGCGCGATCGTTCCGATCACTACTCCTATCAGAAGAAGCATAATCGGTTCGATAAAGGTGACCAGTGTTTTGACCGACATTTCGACTTCTTTCGCATAAAAATCGGCAAGCGTACTCAAGATGCTTTCCAGATGCCCCGATTTTTCCGATATCGCGATGAGGTTTGCCACTATTTTGGGAAATACTGTCTCCCGCCGAAATGCTTCCCCTACGGTGAGCCCTTTCGCGATGCCTTCCTGCGCTATCCTTCGTATGGAGTTCCGCAAGTCCGGCATACCAACCGAGTCCGCGGTCACCTCAAGCGATTCTATAATAGGAAGGCCCGACGACAAAAGAGATGAAAATGTCGCCGCAAAACGCTGAACCGCTATATTTCGTATGACTTTTTTTATAACGGGTATGTGGAGCGCGATGTCGTATATCAGCTTTCTGCCCACCATGGTTTTGATGAAAAAGATAAGCGATCCGATGGTAATCCCGAAAAAGAGCGTCAAAAGCAACGCGAGGTGATCGCCTATAAAAAGCCCGACCGTAAACACGATCTTCGAAAATCCGGGCGGTTCGAATCCGCCGGTTGTGAATACGCCTGCGATTTTCGGGAGCGAATAGCTCACCAGCAGTATGAGGATAATGATGGACGCAATAAAAAGAATAACTGGATACGTAAGGGCTGATTTTATCTTTGAGCGGAGGTCTTTGTCTTTTTCGAGCGATACGCTCACTTCATCAAACACCGTTTCCAGTTTTCCCGATACCTCTCCCGCCTTGATCAGATTTACAAATACCGGTGAGAATGACTTGGGATACTTCGCAAACGTTGAATAAAACGGCTTCCCCTTTTCCAGGTTTGCCCGCACTTCCATGAGAAGATCTTTGACGGCACGCTTTTCAAAGTCATCCACCAGGATGTTTATCGCCTTGAAGAGATCGGTGCCGACTTTCATCATAAGCGATAGATACTTTGTTATGAAAATCTTGTCCTGCAGCGTGACTTTTCCTTGGAATAGCTTCGAGAAATCCAGCGAAGTGTTGCGTATTTCCTGCAGAGATACGGGACGCAGTTTTTGCGCGCTGATTTTAACAAGCGCGTCTGTGGAGTTTGTCGCCTGGAGTATACCTTCAACTATTTTTTGCGATGCATCTAGGGCTTTGTATCGAAATTTCATCCCGTTAGAAATCTGTCACTTACTAGTAATGTATATAGTGTAGCAAAATCACGTTTTATTTTCATTTCTTGTTTAGCTTGAGCAGAAAATTTTTAATAAAATTTTCTGCCGATGATTTCTAACGGGATTCATATGTTTATTCGCGTATTACTCGGAGCACTTCCTCAATCGTCGTCACGCCGACCGCCGCCTTCTGCAATCCGTCTTCAAACATCGTTTTCATCCCATTCTTTTTTGCGATTTCATATACGTGGTCCATGGTGAAATCCGGTGATGCAATAGTTCTGCGCATATCATCGTTAATCTCCATAATTTCAAATATGCCCAACCGGCCCCGGTAGCCGATGCCGTGGCATGCCTTGCATCCTTTACCGCGGTACAGGCTTTTGGGAAGTTCCGCATTTGGCAATTTTAGCTCTTCAAACTGGTTTTTTAGCTCCTTTTTGAATTCCTCGGATAGCTCATACGATTCGATGCAATCAATGCAGATTTTTCGCACCAGACGCTGGGCGACTGCTACGTTCAACACCGCTGCGGCCAAAAATGGCGGGATATCCATATCAAGCATGCGCGCGACTGTTGAAGGAGCATCGTTGGTATGCAGAGACGAAAGCACGATATGCCCCGTGAGTGCCGACTGTACCGCAATATCAGCCGTTTCGTTGTCGCGGATTTCACCGACCATGATGATGTTTGGATCCTGACGAAGTATAGAACGCAGCCCCGATGCAAAGGTAATGCCCGCAAGCGGATTTACTTGGATCTGGTTGATGTACCTGATGTTATATTCGATCGGGTCTTCGATCGTGACGATATTTACCTCTGGCCGGTTGAGAAGATTGAGAATGGAATAGAGCGTTGTCGTCTTGCCGGATCCGGTCGGCCCTGTCACGAGCACCATGCCGTAGGTTTTTTTGATATTTTCTTCTACAAGATCCGCCATATTCTCGGAAAATCCCAGTTCGGCAAGCGAAAGCGGCCGCTGAGCGGCGGAAAGAAGACGCATAACGATCTTTTCTCCGTAGAGCGTCGGAATAATCGAGATACGCACATCTATAACCGATCCGCCCACTTGATAGCGGAATCTGCCGTCTTGCGGTTTTTGATGTTCGTCCACCTTCAGCGCTCCGAGCAGTTTTACGCGCGCCACGACCGGTGCGTGGATCTGGCGCGGGATGGTAATAATCTCGTGTAAAATACCATCAATACGGAATCGTACAAGCACCGACTGCTCCATTGCCTCAATATGCACATCAGATGCGCCCAAATACGTCGCGTACGAAAGAAGGTTATTCACCAGATCAACGATCGAGACTTCCTTTGCGGCGTCCTCGGCTTTATCGGCATGGTACCGAAGTGATTTTTGAATGCTTGTTTCGAGTACTTTTTTAAAATCTTCCGTTTGCGCATGGCTGTAGAGCGAAAATCCTGATGCAAGATCCTCGCTGGATGCCAAAAAAATGCGGAGTTTTGCGTTGAGTTTTTTTTCAAGAAACTCGATCGTCTGCAGATCGCTGGGATCTTCCATCGCTATGTCGATCGTGCCGTCCTGCTCTTTGGCGAATGCCACCGCTTTCTTTTCCTGCGCGAGCTTCTCGTCCACAAGCAAAAGCACCGACTGATCGATGCCGCGTGAACGGAGCGACGCCCGCTCCACTCCGAAATACCGCGCAATGAAGTTATATAAAAAATCCGCCGCGACAAATCCTTTGGAAATGAGGAGTTCCAGCACGTCCTGGTTCATGCGTCCTGCCTCATCGGAAATCTCCCGGAATTGCTCATCGGTAATGAGTCCTTGTTCTTTAAGCCAGTCTTTTAGTTTGTCGTGAGAAATTTGTATCATGGACGCAATAACAGCCACCAACTACTTTGGCTAAAAAATAGATATACTGTCAGTATAACACACAGAGCGGTGGGAAACCACATATAATACGGCGATACGCGATATTCTTTTCCCTTTCGGAGAGTTTGCACGGCTGTGGTCAGCAGGAAAAGCATAAAAAACACAGGCACGAATAGCACCACCCCCGGAAAACCCGAGAGAAGTATCGCGCTCCCCGCGATCCATTCTTCATGTTCGCGCAAAAGCGCTCCCTCTTTCTTCTTGTTGTATATTCTCAGCCCATATACAGCAAGAAGCGCGAACCCGAACGACATAATGTGTGAACTCCATATTCGGAAAAACACGTATTGTATGAAATATGAGACCGATGTTTTGGGCGGAAGCAGATATGCGGTAAGCGGCGAATTCGCCCAGCCGCTATACTGCAGATACGTGAGGACGGAAAGAAAGAGGAAAACAAATATGGCGTTCAACCAAAAGAGGTCCAATCTTCGTCTGGGAAAGTTGAACCTCTGTGATGCGAAGTTTGTCGCAAACAATACGATCGAAAAAATCAGTATCCAATCATGAAACATGACATACGCTTAGAGGGTTAGATCGGTCCCGGCTTCGTATGCCTGAGCTTCATCTCCTCCGTCAGTGCTTTCCTTGTCGCTGCCCCCTCCGTTTATATATTTCGTGCTTTCAAGAAACGCGTTTATCTCAAATGTAAGAGCGGTGCTTCCTCCTGCATACGCATAAAAGTATGTTGTACCATGGCTTGGATCAATAGGAAGTACGCTGAGTGGAGAACCACCTGATATCGCGTCAAAATTCACCGGTATCCATCCGGTACCGTCCGTTACGCGAGTCGTGCTTCCTGTCGCTGAATAGGATGCCGTGAATAATCCCCCACAGTTTGTGGTTGTGGTTGTTGCTCCGGTATACATATAGCAACTACTTCCAACCGACGGATCGGTTACGTCAACCAGATACAATGATATGGCATTCTTGACCGAGTCAAGATCCGAGAATCTTTGGCTATCGCGCGCTTGGCGCAGAAGCTCTGCCGGATTCAGAATGACGACGACCGCTGCGGTTAATATTGCCAAGATGCCGATAACAATCAGCAGCTCAACGAGTGTAAACCCTGTCTTTTTCATATGGTTATTTTTTATATGTTTAGTATAGCACACTTTTTAAAAATGATGTGTATAACTATTGACGTTTTGTAAGAAACTCCAGTACGTTTTTCACCAGATCGTCGATGGATGTTTTTGCTTTTACAAAATACTCTACCGCGCCAAGTTCCTGGCCTTTTTGCATATCTTCCGGCTGGCCGAGGTTCGATATGATAATAATAGGCGCGTCCCGCAGCTGCGGATCCTGCCGGATAGCCTCCATGACCTCAAAGCCTGATTTTTTCGGAAGTATGAGATCAAGCAGAATGACATCGGGACTCGCGTCTTTAAGGATAGTCACGGCTTCCTGTCCGTCCTTTGCGTACATAACCTCAAGCCCTTCCTTTGAAAATCTGTTCTTTAAAAGCGACGAAAGGAACGGGTCATCTTCAATGAGGAGAATTTTCTTTTTTGTATCTTCCATAGGTGTTTTTAAGCATACCACAAGAAGTGAGTGGTGAGTAGTGGGTCGTGTGTATAACTGGCTTGAAAACTTTTTTAGTTGTCCCAGCCGAGACTTAAGGATCATCGGCTAACTCCTATGCCCCCGAAGGGGATCGATCAATTTCTCTTAGTAATTGTTTCACGCACAGCTTCCGCTACACGTGCCTTGTTACGACTTTACCCGTGTCACCGATCCTAGGCTGACCCCCAAAAAGAGGCTTCACCTATTACCGGCTCCCTTGGTATGACGGGCGGTGAGTACAAGACTCGATAACGTATTCACCGCGGCCTGCTGATCCGCGATTACTAGCGATTCCAACTTCATGAAGTCGAGTTGCAGACTTCAATCCGAACTGAGGCTTTTTTTGATGGGATTGGCTCCGCCTCTCGGCTTGGCTGCCCATTGTATAAGCCATTGTAGCATGTGTGTCGCCCAGGACATCAAGGGCCACGCTGATTTGACGTCGTCTCCACCTTCCTCCCCCGCCTCTGTTCGCAAGCGAACAGGACATATCGATATATCGAAATTTCGAAATGTCCTGCGCTTCCGCGCAGGGGCGGGGGCAGTCTCCTGTGACTACGTGTAACACAGGATAGAGGTTGCGCTCGTTAACCCACTTAAGGGAACAACTCAAGCCACGAGCTGACGACAACCGTGCAGCACCTGCCCAGCCGTCCCGATTGAAAACCGAGAAGATACGCCTTTCGGCATATCGTCGACTAGGTTTCTAGCCCTGGTGAGGTGCTTCGTTTACCATCGAATTAAACCACATGCTCCACCGCTTGTGCGAGTCCCCGTCTATTCCTTTGAGTTTTAGTCTTGCGACCGTACTTCCCAGGCGGTCTACTTAACGCGTTAGCTTCGTCACTGAGAGGGTCGATACTCCCAATAACTAGTAGACATCGTTTAGGGCGTGGACTACAAGGGTATCTAATCCTTTTTGCTCCCCACGCTTTCGCTCCTCAGAGTCAGGAATGCCCCAGCAAGCCGCCTTCGCCTCTGGTGTTCCGCACGATATCAACGGATTTCACCCCTACACCGTGCGTTCCGCTTGCCTCTGACATCCTCCAGGTATGCCGTATCCCATGCTTGCTCACCGTTGAGCGGTGAGATTTAACATGGGACGCGCAAACCCTCCTACGAGCCCTTTACGCCCAATAAATCCGGATAACGCTTGAGGTCTCTGTATTACCGCTGCTGCTGGCACAGAGTTAGCAACCTCTTATTCCTATGGTACCGTCACATAAATGTTCTTCCCATAGAAAAGGAGTTTACAACCCGAAGGCCTTCATCCTCCACGCGGCGTCGCTCCATCAGGCTTTCGCCCATTGTGGAATATTCTCGACTGCTGCCACCCGTAGGTGTACGAGCCGTGTCTCAGTCTCGTCGTCGGGGATCAGCCTCTCAGCCCCCCTACCGGTCATAGCCTTGGTGAGCCATTACCTCACCAACAAGCTGATCGGACCTAGGCCAATCTCAAAGCGCATTCCGCCGGTTGGCGGATGCTTTCCCCTTGCGGGATTATAGCGAATTACCCCGCCTTTCGGCGGGCTATGCCCTACTTCGAGGTATGTACCAAGGTGTTACTGACTCGTTCGCCGGTTGCCTTGCGGCCCCCGTGACTTGCATGCCTTATCCACGCCGCCAGCGTTCATCCTGAGCTAGGATCAAACTCTCAAATTAACGATGTCAAAAATTCCAAGCCTTCGACCTAAGTCTTGACTTGAAACTTCTGGCATCTTGCTATCGGGACAACTAAAAAAATCTTCAAATTAACACATTTGTGGATGCCCCCAATCTTTCCGCCAGCTGGCGGATGGGGACTTTTTTGTTATAAAGGTCTGGCTTTTCAGTAGGAGGGCAGTATAAGCGAGGGCACATGTGAAGTCAAGGTTCGTAATGATGGAAGTGAAAAAGTAATTTTCCGCTCCCCTGTCTTACAGACATCGGAGCCCCATTAAAAAAATTCTTTAGCCGCCTCAATAGAGGCGGCTTTTTCTAACGGGGTATACGCATTTTTTATACATTTCCCAAAGCGTCAGAATCTTCCCGATCGAGGAAATTCTGACGCTTTTCTTTTTTCCGTTTTTTCAGCCCACTTCTCACGACTCATAACTCAATTATAGTGGACAAAGTCCGTGCTTTGCGCTATCATTTCCTCGATATGAAAAAAGACACCCATCCAGCCTACTATCCGGACGCGAAGGTTTCCTGCGCGTGCGGGAATACATTCACGATCGGCTCCACCAAAAAAGAAATCCGGGTGGAAATCTGCTACAACTGCCATCCGTTTTATACCGGCAAAGACAAGCTTATAGATACGGCCGGTCGCGTAGACAAGTTCAAAGCGCGCCGCGAAAAGGCGGCAAAGGCCACTGTCCGCACAAAGACCGCGAAGCGTGCCGCCAAAGCTGCGAAGAAAGTGAAGAAACCGGTTAAAAAATAGTGTTTAGGGATTAGGTTTTAGGGACTAGGGTAGAATCTAACCCCTTTTCACTAACCACTAATCCCTATTTTATTAAGTATGTCCGACATCAATACCATCATTCTTGAAGTCCGTGCAGGCGCAGGCGGCGATGAGGCGTCTATTTTTGCGGGAGATCTTGTGCATATGTACCAGAAGTACGCGCAGTCCCGGGGGTGGCGTTTTTCGGAGCTCGACTCCAGTCGCTCGTCACTTGATGGATTTAAAACATTTATCGGAAGAATCGACGGCCAAGGCGCGTACGAAGCGCTGAAGCAGGAATCGGGCGTACACCGAGTTCAGCGCATTCCCAAGACCGAAAAATCCGGCCGCGTGCATACTTCCACCGCTTCGGTCGCCATACTCCCCCAGATAGAGCCGAGGGAAGTGGACATAAACCCAAGTGATCTTGAGATTTCTTTTTTTCGCTCGTCGGGACCGGGTGGTCAAAACGTAAATAAAGTGGAAACTGCCGTACGCATTCTGCACAAACCCACGGGCGTCGTGGTTGCGTCTCAAAACGAACGGTCTCAAACCGCGAATAAAGAAAATGCTATGTCCGTACTTCGCTCAAAATTATATGAAGCAATGCAGCAGCAGCAGGCGGCATCTCTTGGAGCATTGCGCAAAGAGCAGATCGGGACCATGGATCGGTCCGAGAAGATCCGCACGTGGAATTTTCCGCAAGATCGCGTTACCGATCATCGCATAGGCAAAAAGTGGCACAATATCGAAAAGATACTGGCGGGCGATTTGGACCCTGTTGTGAAAGCGTTCAAAAAGGAGTCTGATCAAGGTTGAACCTCGCTCAAGGTTGAGTGAGGTTCAACCTTGGAGACGCAGAAGTTTCGCGGCGTCTTCCGGAAATACGGTGTTTATCTGGACCCCGGTTCCCAATTCGAATCCTGCGTCTATATTAGATTTTGGCAGAATCCGTATATACCAGTGATGATAGGGATATTCTCCTCCGTCGGTTGCCGGAGCGGTGTGTATATACATATTGTAATCCGGGTCGGATAGTTTTTTTTGTATTGATTTGAGTACTTTTTTGAAAGCGATCGCCATATCTTTGAGTACGGCATCCGATGCAGTCTCGAAGAATACCTCGTGCTCCTTTGGAAACAGCAAAACTTCATACGGTTCCTGAGCGGCATAGGGCACGAACGCGACTACGTGCTTATTTTCGAACACGATGCGCTTTTTCCCTTTTCGCTCCGATTTGATTATGTCGCAATACAGGCAGGATTTGTGCTTTTCGTAACAGCGGAGGGAATAAACGAGTTCGTGCGATATATGCGAAGGCACTACCGGCAGAGCAATAATCTGCATATGCGGATGGTACAGCGACGCACCAACCGACGGTCCCCAGTTCTGAAACATTGAGATGTAGTCTATTTTCGGATCGCCACTCACCTGCAGGTAGCGTTTCCGCAGAGCCTGAAATACGTCAAAGATTTCTCCCTCGGTAAGCTCTGAAAAACGGGTTTCGTGGTCTTTGGTTATCAGGAGGTCGTGGTATCCATACCCCGCGATTGTCATATGGAATTTTTCGCTGTGTAGGATGTGTTCTTTAGGCGACGTGTCCAAGCCTGGAAATTTGTTCGGCATGACGGCCGTTTTCCACGAACCGGATTCTGGGAACTGAAAATATGGCGGGAGGTTCCCCGATTTTTCAAGATTTTCAAACGGACACTTTGATTTCGGCGATACCGGTCGTTTTTTCTCAAAAATATCATGGGGCCTTTTTGCGCCCTGCCGCTTCGGCGAAAACAGCACCCATTCGCCCCGCAACGCATTAAATCGCAATTCCGAGTTCATATGCTTATAGTATATGGTATTACGTTAAAACTATAAAGTATGAAAAGGAAAACCGATTTTGTTTCGAAAAACCGCCGCGCAGGACGACGGTCCGAGCGAGAAGAAAAAATCCAGCAGGATTTTATTCTGTGTTTTGAGAAATAGAATCGGTTTTCCTTTCCGAAACACGATGCTCGTAATACCAAGACAGCACCTCTTGCGCCACAGGCACCGCGTTCAAGCTCCCCTCTTTTGCGTCTTCGATGAGTACGAGTATTGCTATCTCGGGATTAGGCACCGGCGCATAGCCCACAAAGAACGCGTTTGTTTTCTGGTTATTTTGTATCTGCGCACTACCTGTCTTTCCGGCGATTGCCATGGGGATGCCGGCAAGCATATGCGAGGTGCCGTACTCCTCAGATACGCCATACAGCATACCCCGCTCCACATCCTCTATTGATTGGGGATTTTTTTGTTCTATGGTATTGAATCGTTGGTCCTTGGTGTAGTATAGACTCTCCCCGTTTTCTACTTTCGATACGACGTAGGGTTCGTACAGCTTTCCTTTTGCGGCAATACCGCCGATGTAGCGTAGAAGCTCTATAGGAGAAACCAACAAATCCCCTTGTCCGATGGACACGTTATACGTGTCACCGATCCTCCATATCTGGCCCGTGCGCTTTTCTTTTGATTCGGGATCCGGCAGATTTCCTTGTGCTTCGCCCGGCAGGTCTATGCCGGTTTTTTCGCCAAGCAGGAATTTTCCCCAGTACGCGCGCAAGCGCTCAATACCCAATCCCTGCTGCTGCTCAAATCCTCCCCCCACTTCATAGAAGTACACGTTACTCGAGCGCGCCAGCGCGGAGTACACATTCACCCATCCATGCGCCTTCCAATCCACGAAACGCGACGGCTGTGAAGGCGTGTAGGGGTTGGGCAACTCAATGTAGCCGGTGGAAAGTATTGATGTCATCGGATCCACAATGCCCTCTTCCAGCGCACCGAACGCGACGAGTGGTTTGATAATGGATCCGGGGCTATATACGCCCGACAGTACTCTGTTGAATGCCGGTTTGGCCGGATCGGAAAATATCTCGCCCGTTAATTTATTCGTATCGAAACTCGGCAGACTCACAAGCGCCAGCACTTCTCCGGTACGGGGGTTTATTGCAAGGCCGGCGCCCGCGTTCCTATCCAAGGACGTGAGTCGGTTTTTTAACGATGTGTAGAGTACTTTTTGCAATTCGGCGTCTATGGTGGTGTAAACTTTTGCGCCGCTTTGCACCGTTTTATCCACGCGTTCGCCGAGCAGATTGTTTTGTGCGTCTCGCAGGATAATTCGCGAGCCGTTTTCCCCGCGAAGATATTTGTCGTACATAAACTCAATACCCGATTTTCCTATCTCGTCGTTTAAATCGAGGTTCGCATTCCCTTGTAAATCGTCCGCGCTCACCAGGCCCGTATAACCGACTACGTGCGCAAACATTTCGGCATCCGTATATGAGCGGCTGAAGCCGTCTTCCACGATAACCGCCGGAATTTGAGCTTTTTTAAGCTCAATAATCGATTGCAATGGCACGTTGCGCGCGAGAATAAGATACGACTGCGTTTCGAGGTTAATGTGTTCAAGCGCTTCCTGTGCGGCATTCATATCATACTCAACATATGAACGCACTGCCGAAAGTATGTCTCCTATCTTCTCCTTTTGTTTGAACAGCTCGGAAAGATTCAAGCTTACATTAAAGCTCGCTTCGTTCTTAACAAGCGGTATGCCGTAGCGGTCGTATATGATTCCTCGCGGCGCACGCAGAATAATTTCCTGCCCCGCGTTCGCGTACGCGCGGCTTGCGAACTGGCCGTTTTTGGCGAGTCCGAAATATGCCGTCCGTCCGACAAAGAGCAGCGCAACAAGCACCGTTATCGCGCCAAATAGTATAAACAATCGTCCCGAAAGAGGCCGCTCAAGTATGTCGTAGCCCTCGTGCAGATCATCAAGCACCGCGTCTTCTAATGTGAAATCTTCTGTGCCCATATATGAAGTCCGTATAACAGTATAGCAAGGGCGCCAGTATACAAAAACTCAAGATAAAAGTACACCGAAGTGAAGAATGTTCCTTCAAAGAATATAAGCCAAAACAGAATGTGAAAGCATGCCAGCATCAGAAGGCCCATAAAAAATGACTTCTTCAAAACAAGGAACCGTACAACGGCAAACGCGGCAACGCTTGCTGCTGCGGTAAAAAATAATTCGGCTGTCACGCTCGGCGCATACTTCAGCCACACCAGCAGAAGCAGCGTGTACAGCGCGTACGCGGTAATCTCGCTTAAAAAAAATGCTCCTACGACCGCCGCCGCGAGCGCGTAATTTACCGACACCGGCAGTAGTGGAAAAACGGTGTAGGATAAAGCGACAATAATAAGAAATATGATTGCCGTCTGCAGAAGTTGGGATTGAAGAAAGTGTCTGTCTTTCATATGGCAATTTCGAAACTTCAGTCATTCATCCGCCAGCTGGCGGATTGAATCGAAATTAGAAATTCGAAATTAGAAATTAGTTTGTTAATACGAACACCGTTCTCAAGGCGTTCAAATTATATGGCACCTCTATCGTGGCTTGAAAGAACGCGCCCGACGCGTCTTCGCTTACGCTTTTTACGTAACCGACACTCAGCCCGTACGGCATATCGCGCGACGCGGTGACGATCCTGTCTCCCGACGCGATTTGCTTGGACTTGTCTATGAGCGTGAGCCGCGGCGCAATACCTCCCTGCAACAGCGCGTCGGTCTCCTGCATACCTACGCGAACCGGCAGCGCAAACGACGTGTCATAAAGCGTTATAATTTCGCTTCGATTCTCCGATACTTTCTCAACAATACCCACAAAAACAGTGTCCGAAATAAGGACCGCTTTGCCCTTTGTAACTCCTTCTTCCGCTCCGCTTCCGATGTATATGCGATTTTTCGTATTGAACGGATACAGCGAGTATACCTTTGCGGATATAACGTCATTGCGAGCGAGCGTAGCGAGCGCGGCAATCTCTCCCTCTTCGTCATTCTGAGCAAAGCGAAGAATCTCATTATTTTTATCTTCAATTTGTAACCTGAGACTCTGATTCTCCTCCAGGAGCTGCGGTATCCGCCACACGGCCGAAATATAGTCCCCTATGGAAAGATTTTTTTTAAAATAAAAAGGCGTTGCCACAAGCACCGCCGCAAGCACCAGAATTATGACATATAAAACCGTGTTGTTCTTTCGTCCGATCATTTCTCACCCATCTTACAATAAAAAACAGACCTTCTCAATGGCGAGAAGGCCTGGTTGATCTATCTTTGTTTTATTTAAACTCAGCATCGACAGTATGAACTGATTGGAATTTTACCTTTCCAGAATCATCGAGGATTTGAATTCCATCAATAGAAATATCATCCTCCTCATTATATCCTTCAAAGCCGCCGAATGCATATAAACGAACACGCTCTCCACAGTCTATTCTGTAATTTGCGTCGCTCACCGTCATTTTTCCCTTAAAGTTATCGATCCTAACGGTTAGATTGCTGTACCCCTTTCTGTCAGTTGAAAAATTGTATGCAGATGAAAATTCTATAATTCCCTCAATAAAAAGTGCTTCCTGAGCTTTCTCGCCTTCGTTGATGAAGTCGGTAGATACTAACCTCTCCATTTTGTCTCCTTTTTTTTATTAATTTAATTTGTTTGGGTCAAGATTCGAAGTTAGCTGTCATCCTGAGCGAAGCGAAGGATCTCTACATAACAATGAGATTCTTCATCCGCCAGCTGGCGGATTCAGAATGACGAGAATACTCGTCACCTGAATCAAACAAATTAAATCCAATGAAATTTTCAATGTTCCTAGCGGACATTATAGCACACTTCCCGCAAAAAAGTCAATCCCTCACATAAATTTTTATGTGAGGGATAAAGCCCCTCTATTTAAGCCGTTATCGGTAAATATCGTGCGTTCCTATTTCCAAGAACAGCACGGTTTCCTCTTCAAGAAAAATAAACTTTATTCTATGTGATTTCGTAACTGAAAATGACCACGCTTCTTTGTCCTTGCCGTGAAGTTTATGCGTGTCTAACCTCGGATTAAACGGATCTTCTTTAAAAATCTTTTCTCTTTCTACGGCAACGGCCTGTATCCTCTTTGGGAGCTTTCTGTACTGCTTCTGAAATTTTGTGCTTACGCGCACTTCACGGACAGCCATAGTTTTAAATAATTATGCCAAATCAGCTAGTGACTTTAGTCTTTTTGTTTTCCCTGCTTTATATTCCCGCAATCCTTCTTTTACAAGTTTGTCCAATTTTTCAGCTTTTTTACCTTTGAGATAAAATGTTGGTACTACGCGTGCAATGAGTTCCTTGTACTTTTTCACAGGCAAGACCACCACACCTTCGTGTTTTTCAACACTTTCCTTTCTGATGGTAATTACATTATTCATATACACAGTATAACGAATTATGGGCGGAATTGCTACAGATGAGATTATCGCACACGAGGTTCAACCTCCCCAAACCGAGGTTGAACCTCGTGTTCCTTATTCTAATATAATCGGCTTGAGAGACAGCGAAAATATCGGCTCAAAACGCTCAATGTTTTCCGCGGCCGTGCCGCATCCGCGCACCACGCACGTGAGCGGATCGTCAACAAGCACCGTTTTAACGCCGAGTTCTTTTTCAATAAGCTGATCCAGCCCGCGCAGGAGCGATCCTCCGCCGGACAAGTGTATGCCGTTTCTGATCACATCCCCCGAAAGCTCGGGTGGAATTTTTTCAATCGTGTCTTTGATAGCTTCGAGTATATGCTTGAGTGAAAGCATTAAAGCCATGCGCACGTGTGAATCCTTGAGCATGATTTCTTTCGGCAAACCCGACGCCGCGTCGCGACCCGCGACAGTCATTTCCAATTTTTCTTGGGACGGGATTGCCGCGCCTATTTCCATTTTAATACGCTCCGACGTCGCTTCACCAATTATAAGTTTGAATTCCTCACGAACATATTGCCGGATGTCGTCGTTGCACTTGTCTCCCGCTATCTTTAAGCTTCGCGACACCACAACGCCTCCCATGGAAATAACGGCGATTTCGGTCGTCCCACCTCCGATATCTACGATCATATTGGCGGTCGGCTCGTCTATAGGGAGCCCCGCGCCAAGTACAGCCGCGATAGGCTCTTCCAACAAGTACACGCTTGATGCGCCGGAAGATATAACCGCATCTTCAACCGACTTGCGCTCCACTTCGGTCAGATTCGTGGGTACCGCGACCACCGCCCGAACGTATTTAAAGATCGAATCTTTTTTTATTTTTTGAAGGTAGTGCTTGAGCACCTCCTGTGCCATCAAAAAATCCGATATCACGCCATTTACCAGTGGACGTACCACTTCGATGTGCACGGGTGTCCGCCCCAGCATCCGTTTCGCGGCTTCGCCGATCGCGACGGTCTGGCCGCTTTTGGTGTTTATTGCTATGACGGTCGGCTCGTTTGCCACGATGCCCTCGCCTTTTGCGTACACGAGCGTATTGGCCGTTCCGAGATCCACACCGATATCTGTTTTAACGCTGAATAGTCCCATTATTTCTTGAAATATTTTCTAATAAATGTTTCGTCAACCAGCTTTGTTGTTTCTTCGTTCCGCTTTTTGAACTCGATCTTTTTGCCGGTTTTGGAGCTTACCACGAGTCGAACGGGAATTCCAATGAGGTCGCTTTCGGCAAATTTTTCACCCGCCGAAACACTTCTTTCATCATACAAGACATCGATACCCGCCTCGATCAGCTCTTTATATAATTTTTTCGCCTTTCCGTTAGTTCCCGGAAGCTCTATGAGATGCGCGTCAAACGGAGCCACTTCCGCGGGCCACACGATACCTCTATCGTCGTGCAGGGCTTCAACAATCGTTCCCATCAGCCGTGATATACCCATGCCGTAGCAGCCCATTATAACCGGATGTGTATTTCCTTTCGCATCCTTATATGTGAGTGAAAATGGTTCGCTATATTTCGTGCCAAGACGGAATATGTTGCCGACTTCCGCTCCCTGCCGGATTGAAACTATCGCTCCGCATACCGGGCATGGCCCTCCTTCACGCGTATCGTTTATTTCCCTGTTCTGCGCAAGTCCGCATTTTTTGCAGTATACAATCTGGTCCTCGCCGCTTTCCAAGAACACCTGGAATTCATGCGAGAATTTCGAAAATGTACCTCCCGAAGCTTCCACGAGCACCGTGTCTACACCGAGTTTTTTGAACACCTTTTTGTACGCCTTGATTGCCTGTTCGTAGTATGCATCCAAGTCCTTCGTACTCGCGTGAAACGAATAAAGGTCCTTCATTAAAAACTCCCTTCCGCGCAGAAGCCCCGATTTGGCGCGCGGTTCGTCGCGGAATTTTGTCTGAATCTGGTACAGCCCCAGCGGCAGATCTTTGTAAGAAAATATCGCTTTTTGCGCGAGCGGAGATATCACCTCTTCATGCGTGGGTCCGAGCGCGTACTCTTTTTTGTCGCGTCCAGCGATCTTAAAAAGCACATCCAGCGTCTTCCATCTTCCGGTTTTTTCCCAGTTTTCTTTGGGATGCATGACGGGCATCAGAAGCTCATGCGCGCCGAGCGCGTCCATTTCTTTTCGCACAATACTCTCAATATTTTTCAGCACGCGGATGCCCAGCGGCAGATACGTGTACACGCCGGACGCGAGCTTGTCTACAAATCCGCCGCGGATAAGAAGACGCGCACTGACGGCCTCCTCGTCTCGAGGAGATTCCTTTCGTATAAAGTTGGGAAGCTGGGATTGCAACATTAAAATATTCTACTGATATCTTGTATGCTAACAGCGATGATGAATAAAATCAAAATCGCAAACCCGATGCCGTTGAACCACAGCTGCGTTTTCGCGCGCACGGGAGATCCCTTTATCTTTTCAATGAGAACCAAAAGTATGCGCCCTCCATCAAGCGCCGGAAATGGGAATATATTGAGTGCCGCCAGGTTCAGCGAGATAAGCGCGATGAGATGCCCCAGATAGACCAGCCCCAAATCCGCCGCCTGCGAGGTTACTTGAAATATGCCTATCGGTCCCGCGAGCCGTGAGAATAGATCTTCGCCGCTTACGACGCTTGCGATAAGCCGCGCAATGAGTATGAATATCATACTGAAAATTTCCCATGACAGCTCTAGCCCCTTGCCGATCGCCGAAAAAAAGGATTGCCGTTCAATGCCCGCCCCTTGAATCTGTATGCCTACGGGGCCTTCTCCTTGTGGAGGCGCTTCGCGCGGCACCAGTGTTATTTCCTTTATTTCCTCTCCTCGCTGAATGCTGAACGTGAAATTCTGACCGATATGCTCATCCGTGCTTTGGATAAATGCCTCCGCGGTTTCGTACCCCATAAGGGCGTCGCCCGCCTCAAGGCCTGCTTGAGCAGCCGGGGAATCTGGCGCAATGGTGCCGACGTACGCTTGCTGAGGGATTCCCGCCATAAATACAGCCGTCAGGAATATCCAGCCGATAATGAAGTTCATAAAAACGCCCGCCATCAGAACGAAAATTCTTTGCCAAGCCGGCTTGCTGTAAAAATATTGCTCTTCCGGTATCTGCGCGATTTGCTTTGCAGGATTGAGCCTTATCTCCTCTTCCAGCACTTCTTTCCCGTTCTCGCCCGGGATTTTTACATATCCGCCTATCGGGATCGCGCCAACCGAAAAATTTGTCCCGTTTCTCTTTTTTGAAAAAATTTTTGGCGGGAATCCGATCGCAAATTCCTCCACATACATTTTGCACATCCGAGCGGTCGAAAAATGCCCGTACTCGTGGGCCAAGATCAGGAAAGCCAATATAACTATGAATACTATGAGATCGACGATCATGGTGACGTATGGATGGTTCTTAAATTTTGAATTTCGAGTTCCGAATTTCGAATCAAATCCTAATGTATTAATTTCGAAACTTCAGTCATTCATCCGCCAGCTGGCGGATCGCGGATTGAATCGAAATTCAAAATTAGAAATTAGAAATTATTTTATATCCGCTGGTACATATTATTCATTAATTTCAATTTCTTTTTTCTTCAACATATCGTCAATCGTGGCGTTGAATTCCTCCATCTGTTTTTGCATTGTTTCCTGTAGTTCGAATTTATCGTCTTCGGTCATATCACCGCTCTTTTCCTTCGCGCCAATTTCTTTTTTGATTTCATCTCTGATGGTGCGCGATTTGATCCGCGCTTCTTCGGCTTTGGATCTGATTACCTTCAAAAGTTCTTCACGCCGCTCCTGCGTGAGCTGGGGCAGGTTGGCATGAATGATATTTCCTTCGCGTGCCGCCTGCAGATTCAGCTTGTCAGATATCGCTTTGGCAACCGCGTCCGCCGCGCTCCCGTCCCACACGCTCACCTGCACCTCGCGGGGTGGGATAACCGAAATGGAACCCAGTTGTTTAATGGGCAGCCTTTGGCCAAAATATTCCACCTGAATATCCTCCACCAGCGCGGGTGAGGGCCTTGATCCGCGTATCGACGAGATCTCGTCTCTGAAAAACTTCATTATCTCCGCAAGCTTTTGTTTAAGTTGTTCTGAAAAATCCATGAGAAATATAATGCTAATCTCAAATGCGTATGCGAATGATACTAATAAAAAGCCAAAAATACAAATGCCCGTTCACCCCCACACCATAACGAGTATGGCACTGCGTGCTTTGTGAAAATAACACTCGTTTGGTGTGGGGGAAATAAAATCCCCCGCACAAGACGCGGGATTTTTATTGAGTCAATATGACTCTCCCTCCTCCCATAAAGTAAGATTGCCACAGTGGGCGGGGGTAGGGCACTTCACGAACGCTCCATTCAACGCCCGCATATGAACTTGTGTAGAGACGACCGGCGGAGAGGATGTAAATGTTTCCATCCTGCACGCCAAATGTGTCTATAGCGTTTGCAAGCAATGGAATTTGGTCATACAGCGCAAAGCTCGCTCCGGAATTGGTGCTGCGATATATGCCGCTTTTGGTGCGAATGTATATCGCTCCCCGTTCGTCATCGGCAAATTGCAGAATAGATGCGGCTGAAAAGAGACTCCCGCCCGGAATGCGCACCCGGCGAAAATCACCGTATGGCCCCGCTCCCCTATAGAGCGTTCCATTTTTGAGCAGAATATACATGAAATTATCCGATGCGTACGTGATGCCGGTTACCTGCTGATCAAATTCCGAAAGCGTCTCAAACACCTTTTTGGTCAAGTTGTAGCGTAAAAGCTGACCGTTGGACATGCCGATGTACACGTCATCTCCAAAAAGATACATAGCGTATACCGCCTCCCTTTGGAAGTCGGTTATTTTTTCGATGGTAAAGAAATCGTTATCGGTTCTGTACAGGGCTCCTCTGCTGTTTTCATATACGCTTATGAAATATTCTCCTTGCGATTTTCCTTCAATGACGTCGAGTATGATCGCTTCCGAAGAAAAGTTGGACCTAGGTTTGTAGTTGAGTCCTCCGTCCAAACTCACGAAAAGTCCCCGAGTAGTCCCGATGAATATTGTTTTTCCGTTTTGTGCAGTGCGAACGTTCGTAATTCTTGCTCCTCCTGCGTCCTTAATGCGGACCGGATGTATATTCTGTAAATTATCATATGATGCGTAAAAAACCATCTCACCTTCGGCTCCGTCATCACTGCGAGCAGATCCCACAACCGAAAGCACATTTGCAGAAAGTGATCCCCCCGTGCCTCCGCCAAACGCGTCGAGCACTCCCGGCTGGATTATGGAAAACGCAAAAAAGACGCCGATGGCGCCTATGGCGAGCAGTATGATGAATTTTACTGTATCGTCCATAAGAGCTTTTTTATATGAATTCTTTTTTGTATGGTGACGGTCTGCAGATTATACGCGAATTCACTCAATTCTTTTAAAACACTCGCGTGCTTCTTGGGATCAAGCATACCTGCCAACGACTCTATAAACAGCTCCGTGTTGTGCGGATGTTCGTTGAAAAATTCGATAATCTCATCGGAAACGTTTTTCTTGTTGGTCGTCGATGAGGCTCGAATCGCCTGTTTAGCAAGTTTCGTGGCCGTGTGCAAGGCCGAACCTTGACCATTTTGTGCTTCGGCAAAGGTTCTAGCCCGTCCGACACGCCCACGTGCTGTATCCGCAATTTCAAGTTTCCTGTCTTGCATTATATCATACTGGTCTAAAAAGTCAAGTACCTCCTCCCGGGGCAGGATTGGCATAAACACCAGCTGGAATCGTGATCGCACTGCCGGCAGAAATATGTCCGAGTCGGTAGCAGTTGCAAGTATTATCCCCGACTTAGGCGGCTCCTCCAGTATTTTTAGAAGCGCATTCTGCGCCTGATCCGTGAGCCACTGCGCATCCCTAATAATGGCGATTCGATAGGAGGGCTTGCCCTCCGTAGCCTTGGCGGAGGAGGGGGTCTGGTAGAGAAAATGCTCAAGCTCACGTACTTTTTCTATACCGACACTCTCTTTGTCGCTTCCTTCTTCTGCTGAAAAATCTACCGTGAGTATGTCGCTTGGATGGGCAATCTTTGCCGCAAGCTCCCGCGCAAACAAAAACTTTCCTATCTGCGGTTCGCCGTAGAAAAGGTAGGTATGTGAGAGGTTGCCCCCTTCAATAAGCCGATCAAAATCCTTTTGCAGTGATTCGTATCCGAACATTATTTTTTATTCAAAAGTGTGCGCTTGTAGACATCCAGATGGCTCAGGATGAGTCCGGTGCCTTTGGCAACGCATAGCAGCGGCTCTTCCGCGACGTACGCCTGCACGCCCAGCGCTTTTTTGAAAAACGAGGTGAGGTTTTCTATCTGCGCGCCGCCGCCCGAAAGCACGATCCCCTTTTCCATAATGTCGGCAACAAGTTCTGGAGGCGTTTGGTTGAACACCTGTTGAACATTTTTTGCAATCTCCAGAAGGTAGGGATGCAGAGCTTCGGCCACTTCATTTGAATTTATAGTCAGGTCTTTTGGGAGTCCCGAGGACACATCTCGTCCCCGAACCTGATATTCTTTTTTGGAACGTGTGGTCATCGCGGAGCTTATGGCGATTTTGAGGTTCTCGGCTGTTTGTTCGCCGATAATAAGCGAGTATTTTTTCTTGATGTATTCCATTATCGCCTCATCAAATCGATTACCTGCTATGCGCAAGCTTGCCCACGACACGATACCACCCAACGACACCACCGCCACTTCCGCTGTCCCTCCGCCGATATTCACAATCATATTGCCCGAATGCGTGTTGATAGGAATGCCCGCGCCAAGCGCTGCAAGTATCGGCTCTTTGACAATATGCGCCGCTTTCGCGCCCGCTTCCACTGCGGCATTCACAACCGCCCGGCGCTCGGTCTGCGTGATGCCCGCGGGAACCGATATGACCACATCGGGCTTCATAAACGCGTTGAACGAACCCACTGCCTTTGAAATAAAGTATTTCAAAAGAGCTTTGGTGATGTAGTAGTCGGCAATCACGCCGTCTTTGAGCGGTTTGTACGCAATGATGTCTGCCGGGGTTTTCCCGATCATATCTTTCGCCTCACGGCCGACGGCAAGCACGTTGTTGTCGGGCACGCTGAGCGCAACAATAGTCGGTTCGTTTATGACAAAACCCTTGGTGGGCACGAATACAACCGTATTTGCGGTTCCAAGATCAACACCGATTTTTTTGGTAAATAGAGGCATAACGTAATACGAATCTACAAATCGCACTCATTCTACGAATAATCAAATAAAAAAGCAAACCATTCTGAAACGCAACCTCTTTATACAGTATGCGGTATGCGGTATACTCGCTTGTATGACTCTACGCACCCGCAGAAAGCTGTTCGTCTTTTTTATATTTCTGTTTATTTTGGCAAGCGTCGGCACGGTATATTACACGCAGGGTTATCGTTTTGATTTTCAGGAATGGAAACCAACCCGTACCGGCTCGCTCTATGTGGAGTCGTACATCCGCCCCGTGTCTATTTTTCTCAACGATAAACAGCACGACGACCGATCGGGCCTTTTGAAACGTGGCACGCTTATTTCGAGCGTTATCCCAAAAAAATACACGGTGCGCATTGAAAAAGAAGGTTTTATACCGTATGAAAAAAATATTGATATACGTGAATCCCGCGTGGTACGGCTCTATTATGTACTGCCCGTTCCTGAAAATCTTCGTCCTTCCGCTACGTTTCCCGTTGCCGATGCGCTGCGGCTCGTAGACTCGAATGAGTCGGGAAAGGTGCTTGTTGAAGGAACGGGCTCGTACACCGTACTTGATATGCTATCTCCTGGGGCGCCGCTCGCGCTCGATCCCTACCTTGCGTCGCTTACCCGCAACGCCTATAGCGGCTTTCGGTTCCAGCGCGGGACGTCCGATGGGCTTATCGGGCTTCGAGAGGAGTCGGTTGACGTCATTCGTATCGGGGCCGATGCTATTTCCGTATTACTGCGTAATACATTCGACGGTTTTTTCGTCGGCGGCCGGAATCTTTTCGGCTTTGTTGCTTCCTCTCCGGGCGCGGGACAGGCTTCATCGACGGTGTTCGTGCATGATTTACGCACCGGTTCCCGCTTGGACACGTTCGATGTTCCCTTTGAAGCGAGTGACGTTGTTCGCGCTGAAGGATTCGATTTACGATACCTGTTTCTTCTTTCCAACGGCGACGTATGGGTTCGCGAGGATGGTGAATTCCAAAAAATTGCGCACGATGCCGTATTTGGCGCGCTTTCGCCGGATGGCTATAAGGTGCTGTATCAGGACTCGGGAGGATCCGTGTTCGTATACATGCTTCGCGATGAATTTGAGGCACTTGACCTGCCGGCGCGTTCCACAACACGCGTACAACTTGCCGATGCCGCGGAGGCGCGCGACTTGCAATGGCATGCCGATTCCTATCATATATTTGCCGGCTTCAGAGACAAAATCGTATTAAGTGAGATCATCCGGGGCGAACCTACCAATCAGCCCGCTGTCTGGCAGGGGCCGTATGATTCCTTTTTGCATGATGCGCAATCGGGAGGGTTATTCGTTTTGCGAGACGGAGTTATTTCGCGCTTTGATGCGTGGTATAACAAATAGCACAATCGCGGCGTACAAGACCGCTCCTACAATATCCATGCACAAATCACCAAGCGTATCCCGAACGCTCACCTGCGCGAACCCTTCGAATCCTTCCAGTTGCCCGAGAACAAACTCAAGAAATTCCCACAGTACTCCCATGAAGCTTCCGAAAATTCCGGTAAGACCGGCAAGCTTGAGTCGTTCAATCGTGTGAGCGTACAGATCGGGCAGTATGTAACCTCTCCCCAGAAATAGGAATAAAGCTCCAGCCCATGCTCCTCCCAACAGGTGCATTGGAATATCTATCCACGGAGCAAGATCAAACCAGCCGAAGATGATCGCCAATACATAGAGGACAAAAAGTATTCCGAATAAGTAGATAACAGGCCGTATAGTTCCAATGTTCATGGGAAAGGTTTTAGTGGTTAGTGGTTAGGGATTAGTGTTTTATTAACAACTAACACCTGATCCCTAATCCCTCTTCTATCTTTTGCTCCACTGTGGTGCTCGGCGCGCTTTCTTAAGTCCGTATTTCTTGCGTTCCACCATGCGCGCGTCGCGAGTCAGGTAGCCGAATTTTTTGAGCTTTTTACGAAGATCTGGCTGGAGCAGAACAAGCGCCCGCGCAATACCGTGCCGGATAGCTTCCGCCTGCGCGTTAAACCCGCCTCCCTGCACATGCGTTGATATCTCGAACGAATCAAGTAAATCCGTCTTTTCAAGCGGGCTTTGTACCTTTTTTTGCAGTGTGGCAAGCGGGAAATACTCCTGCATCTTTTTTTCATTCACGACGATTCCTCCTTTGCTTGATGCCTTTTTTGCATCGGAGAGGCGTACGCGAGCTACCGCCGTTTTTCGCCGCCCTACCGTCTCTGTATATTTTTCTTTTTTTACTGTTGTTTTTGTCATATTTATGCAAATTTCATTCGCTTGATTCGTTTTGCCTGTAATTTATTCTTGGGCAGCATCCGCAGTACCGCGTGGCGGAGTACGTATTTTTTTCCGTGCTTTGCAATCACATCCTGTAGCTTCCGTTCTTTCAGGTGGCCAATCTGCGTGGTATGCGAATAGTATTTCTTCTGCTCCAGCTTGCTTCCGCTCAGTTCGATTTTATCCACATTCTGCACCACAACCGTATCCACACCCTCAAGGCGCGGGTCGTATTCCGGCTCTTTTTTCCCTTGCAGGATGGTGGCTATCTCTGAAGCAACTCTGCCTAGTCTTTTGTTTTTACAATCGATAGTATATTCCATATTATTTTTTCCCCTCAACTATTTGCGCCTCGATATTCTTTGGCACTTCTTCATAATGGCTGAATTCCATCGTGAATGTGCCGCGGCCCTGCGTGATGGAACGAATTTTCGTCGCGTAGCCGAACATTTCAGATAATGGCACCATCGCGTCGATTACCTTCATCATACCACGATCGCTCATTTCTTCTATCTTTCCCCGTTTTGAGCTCAGGTCTCCCGTCGCGTCACCCAAGAAATCAGGTGGCACGATGACCTGCACCCGCATAATGGGTTCCAGCAGTACCGGCGATGAAGATTTTACCGCGTCCTGCAATGCCAGAGATCCTGCTATTTTAAATGCTGCCTCGGATGAGTCAACCTCGTGGAACGATCCGTCATACAGCGCTACTTCCATATCCACCAGCTGGTAGCCTGCTACAATGCCCTTTGCCATCGCTTCCTTGATTCCTTTTTCGATCGCCGGAATAAATTCCTGCGGGATAACTCCTCCTCTGATCTGGTTCAGAAATTCAAATCCTTTGCCTCGCTCAAGCGGCCGCACTTTGATTTTCGCGTGTCCGTACTGACCGCGGCCTCCGGACTGGCGGATGTATTTGCCTTCCGCTTCCGCGCTTGCCTTGATTGTTTCCTTATACGATACCTGTGGGCGCCCCACGTTTGCTTCTACGCCAAATTCCCGCTTCATGCGGTCCACGAGGATTTCCAGATGCAGTTCGCCCATCCCCCAAATAATTGTTTCGCCTGTTTCCGAATTTCCGGTAACACGGAATGTCGGATCTTCGTCCGCGAGCCGTTTAAGAGACAGACCCAGCTTTTCCTGGTCTGCTTTTGTCTTTGGCTCAATGCGCAAGTTTATAACCGGTTCGGGGAACGTGATCGTTTCAAGCGTAATAGGATGCTCGGGGTCGCACAGCGTGTCCCCGGTGGTGGTGTTTTTAAGACCCACAATGGCGCCGAGGTCTCCGGTGTGCATTTCTTCCACGTCTTCACGATGATTCGCGTGCATGCGCACGATACGGCCAATGCGTTCCTGCGAATCTTTGGTAGCGTTCAGAATATACGATCCTTTTTTCAATACGCCGCTATACACGCGGAAATATGTCAGGTTCCCCACGAAGGGGTCTGTTGCTATTTTAAATGCCATGGCGGTCAGCGGCTCGTTGTCGCTAGGCTGTCGTATGACGTCGGTGCCACTCTTCTGGTCAAGCCCTTTAATCGGTTTTGATTCCGCTATATCCAGTGGCGAGGGCAGATAATCAACCACACCATCCAAAAGCAGCTGCACGCCCTTGTTTTTAAGCGCGCTGCCGCAGAACACAGGCACCAATTTATTATCAATCGTCGCTTTACGAAGCACCTTCTTTAGATCCGCGACTGGGATTTCTTCTCCCGCAAGATATTTTTCCATCATTGTCTCGTCGTGCTCGACTATTTTTTCAATAAGCTGAGCGCGCGCTTTTTTCACTTCATCCTGCATACCATCCGGGATCGGAATTTCTTCAAGAATTTCTCCGTTGCTTCCGCTTGTACTGAACGCTTTCAGTTCTATAAGATCAACAACCCCTGAGAAATTTTCTTCGGCCCCAATGGGCAATTGCACCGGAATCGCGTTGGGCGTAAGCCGCTCAAGTATGGATCGATATGAAAAATCAAAACTGGCTCCGGTACGGTCCATTTTATTCAAAAAACAAATGCGCGGCACACTATACTTATCCGCCTGGTGCCATACCGTTTCGGACTGCGGCTCCACTCCCGACACGCTATCAAACACCGTTACACCTCCGTCAAGCACGCGCAGTGAGCGTTCCACTTCGGCGGTAAAGTCCACGTGGCCCGGCGTGTCGATGATATTGATACGATGCTCGTGCTCATCTCGGATTTTCATTTTCTCTTCGTCGGTTTTCGCGTTACGAAGTTCGTAGCGTGGCGTCCAAAAACAGGTCGTCGCGGCGGAGGTAATGGTAATGCCGCGTTCACGCTCCTGCTCCATCCAGTCCATAACGGCGGCTCCTTCGTGCACCTCTCCTATTTTGTGCGAAATGCCCGTATAAAAAAGTATGCGCTCGGAAACGGTCGTCTTTCCCGCGTCAATGTGAGCTATGATGCCTATATTACGATATTTTTCCAAAGGATACTGTTTGAACATAGTGGTTAGTGATTAGGGTTTAGGGATTAGTATTTCCTGACAACTAACACCTAATCCCTGATCCCTGCTTTTGCTCATCTGGCAAAGTGAGCAAAAGCTCTGTTGGCTTCCGCCATCTTGTGCACCTGTTGTTTCTTCTTGATTGCGTTGCCGTCGTTGTTATACGCCGCGATGAGTTCGTCCGCGAGCTTTTCACTCATTGCCCGTCCTTTTGCCGCGCGTGCACCATCTATAATCCAGTTGCATGCCAAAAAGAACCGTCGTTCCGCCCGAACCTCACGTGGCACCTGGTAGTTTGCGCCTCCCACGCGCTTAGAAACAACTTCATATACGGGGGATGCGTTTTCAATAGCTTTTTCAAATATTTCTATCGGTTCTTTTTTAAGCTTTTTCGCGGCGGCATCGAACGCGGCGTACGCTATGCGCTGTGCGGTTGATTTTTTTCCGTCCCTCATTATGTAGTTTACAAAGCGCGAAATAGCGACATTGTCGAATTTAATATCGGGGTCGATGTCTTTGGTATATACTCTTTTTTTTCTCATATATTATTTCCCTTTCTTCACTCCATATTTTGATCGTTCTTGTTTGCGGTTCTCCACCCCTGTCGCGTCCAAACGTCCGCGGACGATATGGTAGCGCACACCCGGCAAGTCCTTTACGCGGCCGCCGCGGATAACTACCATTGAGTGCTCCTGTAGATTGTGTCCTTCGCCGGGGATATATGCCGTGACTTCCATGCCGTTGGTGAGCCGCACGCGAGCCACCTTTCGGAGTGCCGAGTTTGGTTTTTTCGGGGTTGTGGTAAATACCTTCAGGCATACGCCGCGTTTGAATGGTGAGTCGGAGTACACCGGTCGGTTTCGTATGGTATTAAAATAGAGCCCCATCGCCGGAGACTTGGATTTCTTCGTCTTGCTTTTTCTTCCCTGTTTTATTAGCTGGTGGACTGTCGGCATACAAATAAAAGCTCCAGGCGTGAGCTTGGAGCTCTATAACGCTTGATGGATAGTGGTGTAAATCTAGCAAAACGGCATTTCTTTGTCAATACAAAGAAATAAGTCGAAAGTTACACGTTATAAAGTTATAAAGCCGCTCCTGTTATAAATGTGAACAAAAACGAAACAATTGGCGGCAAAATAGAGTACGCGAGAATAAGAGCGAGGATGATACCGAAGAATCCCAATTGCATAACCGCGGCACCTACGCGTGGGAACAAGTCATAGAATATTTTGGACCCATCCAACGGCGGCACTGGTATTAGATTAAATATTGCAAGTACGATATTTACCATTACCACAAATGAAATGAGTTGCCCTTCAATCGGAAATCCTCCTTGTTCAAAATACACAAACCGCAATACTAACCCCAGCACAACCGCGATCGCGATGTTTGAAAGTGGACCCGCGATCGCGACTTTCAGATTGCCTGTTTTCTGGTCACGAAGATTATACGGATTATAGGGCACCGGCTTTGCCCAACCCAAAAATATTCCGGAGGTAAACAATAGTAGTAGCGGCAAAATGACCGTGCCAACCATATCCAGATGTACGAATGGATTAAGCGTCAGCCGCCCCTGCTGTTCAGCGGTATTGTCTCCCAAGTGTTTTGCCATCGCCGCATGCGAAAACTCATGCACCACGGCAGATAATACAATAACGATATATATGAAAATGATGTTTGTGAAATCCATATAAGTTATCCACAACCCCGCTTGCACCTCTAGTATACGGGTGTATACTGTGAATGTACATTAAAGCAGATACGAATGGTTTTGTAGGCCTTTTGGCCATTACCATTTCGAAAGTGTTTTACGCACTTTACGTAGAGACAGCGTTTTGTCTTTGGGAATATTATAAATCTATTCGTACTTCATCTTTGGTACACACTGTTCATTAACAATTATGTTAAACAGGCGCATCACATTTTTTTACTCGATGCGCCTTTTTTATTGGCACCACAGAGACACGGAATGCAGATGAGACACGGAGATCTATTTCTGTGTTGCCTTGGTTTTATTGTTGATTTTCCCAAATGAGTATGCTTTCAAACGGCGTAGTCACGGCATCAAACGGTATCTCCGTATGCCTATTCAGGTTTTGTATAGTCACCGTCACCGATTTAAACACAAGACCTACGAGCCCTTCCCGCGATCGGATATCGAGTATATATGTCTGTGGTTTTTTGTTCGATGCGAACAAATGCCATTGTGAAACCGAAATGTCGTCAAGGAAGTCACTATCATAGCGATCAAGTATGTACTCCGCCAGCTGCCGTTTATATACCGCATCCGCCTGTAGCAGCACACCTTTCATCCCCCGTGGGGCTGGCACGACCGGACTTTTGGTTGAACTTCGTAGAATACGGTCCAAAAGGCGCCGCGCATCCTCTCCTCTTTCTTTTGAGACGTCTCGAAATAAGCCGGATCTATTAGAAATAGCATCGAGCCCGAACCGGTACGCTTCTGAAAAAAATGTTTCTGGATTTGCCTGTATCCATGCGTACTGCGAAAGAATATGCTCGCCTTCGGTCTTGAATACAAGTTCACCATTTTCTCTTCGTATGGCGGCAAAAGCCATGCCGCCTGCCATAGGCGCTTCAATCTCAATCGATATTGCCGGTTTGTTTTGTACGATTGCGATGCCGCGCGCGCTAACCCCCGCTTCATTCTGCGGAAGTATGGCCTGCACTTCAAATTCGAATGATTTCGCATCCTCAAGAGCCGTGTACACGCGGTTTGCAACAACCTGCGGCTGGTTCTGATACCACGCCCATCCTCCATACAGCAACACCACCACACCCAACACAACGCCTATTCCTATAAAAGTTTTTTTTCGCCCATCATCTGATATCCGCTCTGCCGACACCGCCGGCGCGGTACGCACAGTGCCATCCCAGAAAGATGGGGGAAGTTCACCTGCGGCATAGAGACGATTTATTGCATCTTCAATGTCATCGGACGCATATCCTTCGTGAACAAGCTCTGTTACGATTTCTGAACGTTTTTTCCCTTTGGATGCAAAGCTTTTTATGAGTAATACGATTTGTTCGTTCATAGATAATCAATCTTCATGGCTTTGCGCACGACGTGCATTGTCTTTGCCGCCTCAGTCCGAGCGTGCTCGGTCCCTTTTTCCAGTATGCGCATAACCGCTTTGGGATTCTTCGCTAACTTTTGGCGTTTCTCTCGTATAGGACGAATGGTGCTTTCCAAAATTTCTGCGAGTCTTTTTTTGAGCGCTACATCTCCCAATCCGCCCTCCTGGTACTGTTTTTTAAGCCGCTGTACTTCTTTTACATCCGGATCGAATGCATCCAAATAGGTAAACACTGTGTTTCCTTCCACGCGCCCGGGGTCGGATACATGGATATGTTTTGGGTCGGTATACATTTTCTGCACTTTCTCACGGATCTCTTTTCCGGAATCTGCCAGAAATATGGCATTACCGAGTGATTTTCCCATTTTTGCTTTTCCGTCTATGCCGGGCAAGCGCGGGGTTTTAGAAAGAAGCGGAGCAACCTTCTTAAACGTTTTTTTATATATTCGGTTGAATTTGTCGGCGATCTCATTTGTCTGCTCGATCATAGGCAACTGGTCCTCTCCTACCGGTACTACATCCGAGCGAAACGCGAGTATGTCGGCCGCTTGGTTTACCGGATGCATAAAAAATCCTGCGGGCACAGTTTTGGTAAATCCCTTTTCCACCATTTCAGTTTTGACAGTCGGATTTTGTCCGAGCCGCAAGACAGTCACCAAGTTCAGAAAATACACCGTAAGTTCGGCGATTTCTGGAACAAGTGACTGGATAAATATAGTTGTCTTCTTCGGATCAATTCCCGCGGCTAGATAATCCAGCGCCAGCTCCAGGATGTTTTCACGCACTTTTTCCGGATGTTCCGCTTGTGCCGAAAGCGCTTGCACGTCCGCGATCATAACAAACTGGTCATATCCTTTTTTTTGGAGTTCCAACCTGTTTTGTAGCGATCCTATGTAGTGGCCCAGGTGCAGTCTGCCCGTCGGCCTGTCTCCTGTGAGTGAACGTTTTGTGTGCATAATGCTAATCTACGAATTATATGCGAATGCCGCGAATCAAACAATGTCGGGCCGCAGGGAATCGAACCCTGACTACAAGACCCCCAGCCTTGTGTACTACCACTATACGACGGCCCGTCGTTTTTGTATAATAAGATAAATAAATGAATAATGGAAGAAGATATCTTCCAGAGGTAAAAGAAAAGGCTGTTATACTTAGAAGGAAGAATGGGCTGTCTCACAGAGAAATATCAAAAAAACTTGGAATAAGTGTTGGAACAGCCTTTTTGTGGACCCGAGGAATTAGTTTGACCGCCAAACAGAAGGAAGCTCTCACGGATAGAGCTGATAAGTCATACGTTGTAAGAAACCATGAAAAAATGGCAAGAGTTGGATGCGCTAATCTTTTGAAATACAGAAGCATTCCGACAAATCAAGAATTGATTTTGAGAATAAAAAGATTTAATAAAAAACACGGAAGGATCCCTCTTAAAAGAGAATTTAATAGCACATACATCTTGTACTTAAAGAGATTTGGTGGATGGAACAATGCTGTTCGTATTGCTGGTTTTAATCCTAACCCTGTTTTCTTTGCAAAAAAATTTATAGCCCTGGATGGCCATGTATGTGATTCCTTTGCTGAAAAAATTATTGATGACTAGTTTTTTAGACATAATATTCTTCATGCAAGGAATGTTCTTTATGAGGATTCTAAAATGACCGCTGACTTTGCTGTTAATAACTTGCGCATAGAATATTTTGGTCTAGCGGGAGAAGTATATGGTTACGATGATAATATTAAATTAAAAAGGAAAATGTGCAAAAGAGACGGATTAATTCTAATTGAAATTTATCCAAAAGACTTATTTAAAAAAGATTGCAGGATTTACCTTCGAAGTCTCGTATCGAAAATTAAAAAATATAAGGAATAAAAGTCTTTTACGGACGACTGTTGATTAACCCCCACACCAAAGTTTGGTGTGGGGGTATACTTCCTATGGATTCCCGCTAATATACTCCCTCGTGAACGGTCCAAAGTATCCCTGTGGAGGATTGATGCCATTGGCCTGCTGGAATCTGGCCAGAGCTTGTTGAGTTCGTTGGCCAAAGAGCGTGGTTTCATTGTTTGGAGATCCAGCTCCTGAGGTAGCAACCAGAAAGCCTTTTTGGTTGAGGTAGATTTGGAGTTGCCTGACGTCTTCTCCTTGAGATCCGATGGTGAGGTTTCTGTTGAATCCTGAGCTTGCTTGCCCTGAGTTTATCGAAGGGGTCGAAGGAGAGGTTGGAGTAAATATATCCCCTCCACTCACACTACAGATACCATTGGGGCATGGATCGATCTGAGATGGTTGTATGGGAGTGGTATTGATGAGGGGTGCGGTTTGTAATGCTTTCTGCTGGGCTACCTTGAGGAATAATGATTGGAGTATGGAGAATAAGGTTTGGATGCGGGATTGGAGATCGGAAAGGGGGTTGATGGAATCGGAAGTCGGAGGTTGGGTGGTGGAAGTTGGAGAGGGACGGGGGCTGGGAGAGCGTCTGATCGTAGAACCTCCGCCACCACCACCGCTTCCTCCGGTTGAGGTTGTTTGGGTAGGGGTTGGAGAGGGGGTGGGTTGTATATCTCGATAGAAACATTGTTTTTTATAGCCTTGGTAGGGATCGGGGAATACCTCATTACCGCAGGCGGTTCCATCGGTGATGATTCTAGTTGTGTAATGTCCTGCAAGACCGTATTGGACTTCTTTGGCGCCTGAAAAGTCGCAATACGCAAATTCATATGAACAGAATGTCCAGCCGGGACGCGATTCGGGCGATTCGGTTTGCGTTGGAGATATTTGCGGTGAGGTAATAGTGATACCGACACTTTGTGAGATTGTCTGTGTATTATTATTGTCCGTTGCCTTGGCAACAAGCGTATATGTACCAGCTGGAGGGTTGGGCCAGGTGTATTGATGGGGAAATGAGGTATCGGTTCCAAGTAGGGTGGTACCTCGAAAGAATTCTACCTTGGTGACCGTGCCATCGGAATCTGATGCGGACGCGCTCAGAATAAGAGGCGATCCTGCGGGATGGGACGAGTTGTGAGACGGAGAGGTGAGAGAGATAGTTGGGGGTATATTTTGCGGTTCAACGAGTACAAAAGATCTTCTCGCTTCGACTGGCGGATTAACACCGTCCGAAATTACAAGAACAAGTTCATATATGGCTCCGATGGCTTCAAGAGATACCAATTGATTATTTTCATTTGTTTTTGATCCCGCCATACTTAACGAGCCAGAGCTTTGGCCGGGAGCTTGTGTCGTTTGTTTGATAAGAGCTTTCTCCCACCCATCTCCTAGACGATCAATGTGCCATCCAACTGTTAGCGAAGACGAATCAGCATCCGTCGCTGTTCCGCCGAATTGCACGGTTGATCCCTTGGAAACAGTGCCGTTGTTTGAAGACGGCTGACTGATACTTGCGGCGGGAGGATTATTTTGAGGCGTTGGGGTTGTAGATTGTGTCCCCTGCCATATACGGAGCGCGTAATGGCTGGCAGGGGGCGTTACACTGACCGAGCTTCCGGCATTCAACGAGAATTCAGATCCCCACGTTCCGTTTGTCGCGTTGTACCATTGTGCTTGCACCGTCCCCATCATATCGGATAGGTTAATCGCAAATGCTCCGCTTGACTCTGTCCAATACACGTGCTCTAAGCCGTTTTTCTTAGCTTCAAATCTATTGCTTCCTAAATCAATGAATGAATTAAACTTCCAATATTGAATTCCGGAATTCCAAAAATCTGCAAGATGAGAGGTGTAAATAGCACCCTGTTGGGACAGGGAATCTTCATCACCATATCTCCACCATTCAAAGTTTCCATAAACTAACCCCGCAGAACCGCCCATTATCAGTCGCCAACTATCAATAAGGATATTTATTGCGTCCTGCGAAGAATGATAACCAGCGGGTTCATATCCGTATTCTCCATTTATATATGGCATCCCAAGACTACGCGCAGTAACTGCATCGCTAAATAAGTTGGTGTATTTCTGCACCATGTAAAAATCTAAATGGTCTTCGGGATCTAATTCAGGAAATTCATTATTAGGGTGAATGGTGGTTAAATTATTATATGGATCATTTGTTCTAAAATAATCGGCTATATCATCCCAATCTGTTTCAGATCCATACTCATTATATTCTCCCACAGAAACCCAAATTACTGGATAAGCCGCGTATCTATTAATTATATACTGAGCAAAATTATGCCTTTGGGCTATAGTAAACTGAGAATAGAAATTATCATCAGCCCAGCCCAAAAGAAGGCCTATTATAAAATTTTTATCAGCTGCGTACTGAATTCTGCTATCTACGTACTGAAAAAACTCAGGATTTATTGTGTTTTTATTACCATTTGTAAAAGATGTTTCCCCGTGAAGAGTATTGTTGGTATTGCTGTACCAAATATTTATTTGGGCATAATTAAAATTCTGATTAATTCGTGTGTTTACACCGATATTGAAAAGAGTATCGGTAAAGGCTTTTTCATTAGCGGGCGTTCCGCTATCATATAAATGATCCCACCAGGTATCTCCGACCATTAGATACCGGTCTCCGTTGCTCCATTTGAAATAAAGCGGGTTGCTTGGATCAATAGTCACTCTTCCCTTCTTTGATGAAGAAACTGCTGTTATCGCCCCGGACTTGTTATTGAGACCCGAATCTGACGAGGAAGTCTGATACGAATAGGTTCCTGTATACGGAGGAGCAAACCGTATTTTCCATGTATCTCCTCCGTCCCAAAAACCTTTTATGGTCATCGATTTGCCTGACGCGTTACCCGACGTCCCGGTAAATGTTGCGGATACCGTTGCTTGAGTGTATGGATTAGCATAGGTGCCGCTGTCCTGAAGCGTTAATTCATATATTTCATACTGCCCAATCGTTGCTCCTCCAACTTGCGCGGTTAGCAATAGGCTGTTGTAATTTTTCCCTCCTTCTTGCGCATAGAGAAATATGTTCGCCACAATAAACAACAAAATAAGAAATGCCGTTGCGGCGTGAATATGTTTTTCTTCCATGTATATTATATTAACAAATAAATAAAAATCCCGCTATTTCCGCGGGATCTTCATTTTCCGTCCTTGTTCATCTTCTTTATGCAGTTGGCGCAAGCTAAAATGCGCTTCCCCTCAAGGGTACGCGTTTTTTGCAGATTCGGATATTTTCGAGACCAGTTGACGGGGTTGTAATTTCCTCGCAGTTTTCTGCGCGTTCCTCCCATCACGGATCCTTTTTCGCAAATTTGGCAAACTTTCATCCCGTTAGAAATTTTAGATACGTAATAATATAAACAATCTATGCTCATTGCTATATGCATATCCCGTTTAGAAAATCATTTATTCCCAAATTTCTAACGGGATTCATAAACACGAATGAGCCCCCTTAAAGATTTCCCGGCGAAGAGCCAGGTGGGTGGGCTCAATTCCGACCCACAGGCCGAAATAATTCGCCCTCCCTAACATAATCAATCCGGAATCTTTAATAGGGCTCATCTACAAGATACCGCCATCCACAGCGAAAGTCAATCCACACCCAGCGGGGTTTTACGGCATAGCCGTCTTGCACGCGAAGTGAACCATGAAATCATACCGGAAATCGATCTTCCCGATCTTCCGTTCGAAGAGACCCTTTCCCCCATTGGCAAGCGGTGGCTCATGCGGGAACTTTCAAAAGCGGCGTAATGCCGCTTTTTGCTACTTATACAAGACGGTTTCTCTCGGATTTACATATTCCAGTAATTCATCGGGTGTGAACCACACATCAATTTCGTATTGAGAATCGAATTCGTTTGCCGATGCGTGCACGAGGTTACGAACTGCTCGATTATGTGTATCCGCGATGTGATACGAATCAACGGTGAAATCCCCCCGTATGGTTCCAACATCCGACTGCAACGGTTCGGTTGAACCGACGATCTTCCGAGTCACCTTGATTGCTTGGTGGCCCTCCAGCACGAATGCCACGACTGGCGCGGAGGAAAGAAACGTCACGAGCCGGTCGACGATTGATTGACCAAGTTTTTTCGGATCGTCGTGAACTTCAGCCCCACCTTTGCGCTTACCTTCTATAGATCGATTTCCAAGTGCTTCAATTTCCTCCTCGTTTTTTACATAGTGCTTGTACGCAAGCTCCTTTGAGGGTTGCAGGAGTTTCATAGCAACAAGCTTCAATCCCACCCGCTCAAACCGGGAAATAATTTCGCCGATAAGGTTGCGTTGTACGGCATCGGGTTTTAATAACACTAACGTTCGTTCCTTTGTCATATTATTTTTCTTTTTTGTTTATCTTTAAATGTAATTCGTCCAGCTGTTTCGTATCCAGTGCCGAGGGGCTTTCCATCATAAGGTCCCGGGCATCTCCTGTCTTGGGGAATGCGATTACGTCACGGATGCTTTTTTCCTGTGCCAGTATCATCAGCAACCGGTCCAGCCCCCAGGCGATGCCTCCATGCGGTGGAGCTCCGCTCGCAAGGGCTGTTAGCATGTGTCCAAAATTCTTTTCAATCTGCTCTTTTTCGTAGCCGATTATTTCAAACACTTTGCGCAGGACATCCGGTTGGTGCGCGCGTATACTTCCGCCTCCTATCTCATATCCGTTGAGCACCACATCATACTGCGTGGTAAGAATGGATCCCACGTCTTGTTTATCCATAAGTTGGTTCATATGCTCCGGTTTCGGCGCGGAGAACGGATTGTGTGTAAATGTATAGCCGGGCTCGCCCTTCGTAGCTTTAGTGAAGAAGGGAAAATCGACTATCCAGCAAAATGCCAGCTCATTCGAATTTTCCTTATCTTCGCGTAGGTCCGGGCGATCTGTCTTATATTTTTCCATCGCCTCCGCGTAGGTAAGCCGCGGGAATGGGATTTCTTTTATTTTCTTATCTGGAGCAATCGCGCTCACAAGAGCAATCAGCAGTTCCTCGTTGAGCCGCATCACGTCCTCTTGCTCCACAAAGCTCATCTCAAGATCCAGCTGGGTGAATTCCGGCTGACGGTCTCCGCGCGTATCCTCATCTCGAAAACAGCGTGCGATCTGGAAGTACTTCTCAAATCCCGCCGCCATCAGAAGCTGCTTATACTGCTGCGGAGACTGCGGCAAGGCGTAAAAGCTTCCGGGGTATAGTCTGGATGGCACGACGTAATCACGCGCTCCTTCGGGGGTTGATTTGGTGAGAATGGGCGTTTCAATTTCATAAAACCCTTCCGTATCCAGGTAGTCACGTATGAATTTTATTACCCGGTGCCGTAACGCTATGTTTTTTTGAAGACGCTCGCGGCGCAGATCCAGATATCTGTACTGCATACGCGTTTCTTCCCCTACTTCATAGCCATCGGTCTGCAGATCAAATACCGGCGTCGCGGCCTCATTGAGTATTTCAAGTTTCTTTACTTCAAATTCTACCTTTCCGGTCGGCACATCCGGATTCTGCATATTCTCCGGCCGCTCTTTTACAAGCCCTCTCATTTTCACCACCCACTCCGAACGGAGCGTTTTTGCTTTTTCGTACAGATCCGTTTCGCACCACGGTCCGAACACCGCCTGCACGGAACCGCTCCGGTCACGCAGATTAATGAATATGAGTTTCCCATGGTCGCGCCGAACCGCAACCAAGCCGCGCAGTTCAACCTCCTCTCCGACGTGGTCAAGTATTTCCAGTATGGACATAATATCTACACCATACCGCATTCGCCTGCTTGTTTGCAACTGATCAAGGTTCAACCTCGCTCACATTGAGCGAGGTTGAACCTTGATCTATTTTCTGCACTCTTACTGAACCATTTTCCGTATACACCCGCACCGTCCCCTGCTCGTCGGTTCGCAGAATGTGCGAACCAACGGAACTGAGGCGCGAAAGCGTCTCGGGGGTGGGATGACCGTACGAGTTTGTACCTACTTCAATAACCGACAACAGAGGTGAAACTTCCCGTACAAACAACATAGACGACGAATACTTCGATCCATGGTGCGGTACTTTCAGTATGTCCGCATCGATATCGAATAGCGATACTATAATGTCTTCCACCCGTTCGCTTATATCCCCCGCAAACAATACCGCGTAATCCGTATGCTTGTATTTTAATACGATGGATTTCTCATTATCCGTTTTTGCGTTGTATAGGGGGTCCGGCCACAGCACCGTTGCTGTCACATCTTTATGTGTAATACGATCGTGCATATCCAATTTGTAAACGGCCACTCCTTTCTGTTTGGCGTAGTCGAGCACCTCCTCCCATGTCTCGTGGTATCCATTTCCCACCAAAAGCACACCCACCGAGAACCGATCCAGCACCTGGTATATGCCTCCCGCGTGATCTGAGTCCGCGTGCGTAAGAAGCACCACATCTATATATTTTTTATCTTCTAATACGCGCTCCAGTTCAATACTCGTTTTCCCGTCCCGTCCCGCGTCTATGAGCATATGTATCCCCCGGTGCGCGACAAGTTCCGCGTCCCCTTGTCCGATGTTCAAAAAATACACACTTGATTCGTCCGAATCGGAGAAAATCGCGCGTGCGCAGAGTATATTCGCGACTGCAAGCACTACTCCTATGACAATGAAAATTCGTACCATAGCTTTTTTTTGCGTGCATATGCCGCCAGTCCGATGCACGCGGCATAATACACGATTGTCACGAGGATCGACTTTGTCCAAGGCACCCTCTCAAACGATCCGAATACTTGTATGACCTCTAGCATATATGCAAGTGCCGGCTGAACCGCCAGCGACGCGATAGAGCCGATTGTCACCGATACTATGCCCACTATCCCTACACAAAACGAAATGCCCATCACTAGTGGCACGAGCGGAAGGATGAGCACGTTTGCCAATACCCCTACGGGGGAAAATCCGTCAAAAAGAAATACAAGCACCGGCATGACTGCCATCTGGGCCGCAAGCGTTTCCGCAAGTACCTTGCAGTGGGTTAATTTTACAAGTAGCGGCGCTATATACACGATCCCAAAAAGCGACAAGAATGAAAGCGTGAATCCGGCATCGTAGCGTATGGCATAGGGGCTTGCCACGAGCATCATGCATCCAACAGCAACCGCGCTTTGTCTGAAGTCATACACGCGCCCCAAATACTGCGAACTTATCATAAGCATCCCCATGATCGCCGCCCGCACGATGGAGGCTTCCGCGCCCGTCATCAGCGTGAACACGAGCAATATGATGATCGTCGCCCAGAATGTCGTATTCCTTTTCAAAAACATTCCCAGCAATCCGAACAGCCAGATGCTGATCATGGATATGTTGTAGCCCGAAAGCGCCACGATATGTGTCGTCCCGCTGTTTTGCATAGCTGTCTTCAGCTCCGGCGAGAAGGCGACCGATCCGCCTCCTATTAAAAGCCCCGTCGCCAGCGATGCCTGGTCATAGGACAATATTTTTACGAATGTATCGCGAATACTCGTCCGAACCTTGAAAAGAATGCGCATTGGTGAAGGATCTCCTTTTGTATACGTTATAACGCGAGGGCTTTTTACGATTCCTTGCACGAGGTCTTTTGTAAGGTATTGCTGCGTTTCGCCTAATGCTTCCGGAACCCCCGAAAGTACAAATCTATCGCCGTACTCCACTTCCTGTGAAAATGGCATATACACCTGCGCATTCCCATGCCGCGTGGATAGTATAAATCCTTTGCCAAACTCGGAAAGTCGTGGGTACGATCGTACGGTGCCTTCGATAGAGATCTCCGCTCCAAGCGGCAGTGGTTCGTACGTTCTATCCGCCCAGAAATGCGCATACACAAAACCTAGTAGTACGCACACGCATCCGATGCCTACGCACACTGCATACGCGTGTTTTGAGACAAGGTATGTAAACAGCCCCATAAGAATTCCTAAGACAGACACGAGCACTACGAATACGAATACAACTTCATACACGCGCAATGCAATTCCGACTATAATCCCAAGACAAATGGTAAAAAGTATGTGTGATTTTAACAGCCTCATGTGGGTTATGGGTTTTGAGTTGTGTGTTTTGAGTTTCTCATTACTCACTACTCACAACTCATTACTCAATCAATAATCAAACCCCTTTTTTGCCGTGTCCTTGGGCGCGCACCATATGCGCGATGCATGCGCTTGTTTTCCCCGCTCCGTTTCCGGTAAAAATGACAACCATAGGTTTTATTTTTCTCCTTTTAGGATAATTCGCTCTTCAAAGCCCCCGCGCTCTTCTTTTTTCTTCATTCGAACCTCCTCTACATTCTTGTATTCTGGAAGCATTTTAAGCGCCTCAATCACTTCAAGCACATCTGCCAGTTCGCTCGGATCACCCGCTTCGCCAAATTCTTGCATTTCTTCCTTCAGCTTTTTGACAAGCTCATCTTTGTACTCTCCCGGAGACGCGATGCGCTTCTCGTAGGGAATTTTCTTCGCATCCAGTATTTCGGGAATCTTATCCCGTACAAGCTTATTATACTTTTCCATTTCCGATTCGCTCAAGGTGTTTTATAAGCGTCGTCACATAGCCGTACTCGTTATCGTACCATGCGAGTACTTTTACGAGATTTCCGTCTATTACTTTAGTAAATTTCGCGTCCACGATGGACCCGTATGGCATACCGACGATGTCGGATGATACGATCTGATCCTCGGTATAGCCAAGTATGCCGCTCCACCGTTCCGATCCCGCCGCTTCTTTCAAAAGAGCATTTATTTCTTCAACGGACGTTTTTTTCTTTGCTATGAATGTAAGATCAACAAGCGATCCCGAAACTACAGGTACCCGTATCGCGATCCCGTCGAATTTTCCATCCAAATCGGGGAGCGCGCGGCTGACCGCTTTAGCGGCGCCCGTCGTTGAGGGCACAATATTTTGCGCGGCAGCGCGGCCGCGTCGATAGTCATCCCCTTTTACGGGTCCGTCCACAATACTTTGCGTAGCGGTATACGCGTGCACCGTGCTGAGCACCGCTTTTTCAATCCCAATTTTTTCACTAAGCACTGCCATAACCGGTGACGCGGCGTTTGTTGTGCATGACGCATTGGATGTAATCTGGCACGTTGGAATTCTATCTTCGTTTATGCCTATTAAAACTGTTTTGCCTCCGCCAGCTGGCGGATCACCATCGGGATCTTTCGCGGGAGCGGTTAGAAGCACCCGTTTTGCCCCCGCGTCCAGATGGACTTGTGCCTTTTCGAATGATTCAAATGCGCCCGTGGCCTCAACCACCACATCCACGCCAAGCGATCCCCATGGAAGCTTTGATGGGTCTTTTTCATTTAGAAACTGTATCTGCTTGCCATCCACAAAGAGCAGGCTTCTGTCCGCGTCTGCTTTCACCTCATGAACCCATGTTTTATATACGCTGTCGTACTTTAAGAGGTAGGCAAGGTTGGATACATCGCCAAGATCGTTTATAGCGACCACATCGATATTTTTATTATTATAGGCGGCTCTAAAAAAGAGGCGTCCGATACGGCCAAAACCATTTATTGCGATTTTCATCCCGTTAGAAGTTTATCCTTATATAATCAATGATTATTTTCAGAAAACTTAGTTTTTATCTGATATCCCGCATTCTACGCGCTGAGAAAAATTTTTCAAATTTTTCTCAGCCAAGAACTTCTAACGGGATTCATATGTCTTTATCGTACCACCGCTCCCAATTCCTGTACAGTTTTTTGGATAATCTCTTCTTGTATCTTATTCACTTCCTCGTTGGTAAGGGTGCGTTCGGGAGAGCGATATACGACGCGGAATGTATAGCTCACTTTGCCTTTTCCGAATTTTTCTTCATTCTCATACTCGTCAGTTTTTTTAACTTCTTCGATTATATTCTCCGCACAGTCACGCACAATCTCATAATAGTTGTTTAAACTCATACCCGTGTCTATGACAAAAGAGATGTCGCGGTATGTCATGGGGAACTTGCTTACCTCCGTGTAGGTGCTGTGTATATCCTTGAACTGGCCGGTTATGCGCGGATCATCCGACCAGAAGACACGAATATCGGGGATCTGCATTTTAACCATCGCAAGTCGCTCCAACCCAAATCCGAATGCCCATCCGTTGTATATGTGTGGATCGATTCCAACGTTTTTCAAAACTTCGGTATGTACCACACCGGCCCCCACCACTTCCAGCCACGCGTCGCCGCGCTTAATTTCAATCTGCGTGCTAGGGTCCGTGAACGGAAACGTATCTTCCAGAAATCTATATTCAATTTCGCCGTATATGGACTTTACGATCGCCGCAAGTACTTCCTGGAGTTTGGGTATACCTATAATTTTTTTTTCTTTTTTGCATATATACAGCCCATCCACCTGATGGAATACGGGAAAATGGCTACGGTCTATCTCGTCCTTGCGGTAGACTTTTCCATGCGCGAGCAGACCGATTTCCCCTTTTATCTCCAACTCATCTCTAATTTCTTCCCGCTCAAGATAAAACGGCCACATGGTGGTTGTGTGTGTGCGGAGCACGTGACTTGGATCCACATAGTACGTGTCGGTTTCCTTCCTACTCTGATGGTCTTTAGGCGTGTTAAGCAGATCAAAATTATTCTTCACACTCACGATCTCCGGAAATTGCATCACATCGAAGTTTTTGAACATATCAATGCCGAGTACCGCGTCCACGATAAATTTGATGGGCGAACCCTCTTTGCGGGACAGGTCCGGTAGCGCCAGCAGGCGCTGGAGGCGAAGCCCTTGAATGTCGGTTCGTTTTTCCGTTTCTTCGAGAAGTGTGTCGGCTGTTTTGTCGGTGGCGATGATGTAGTCTCGTGTGGTCATAATTATTTTCTATATTTGTGCGCGGGAGAGGATTTGAACCTCCACGGGACGTAATGCCCGCTACCACCTCAAGGTAGTGCGTCTAGCCAGTTTCGCCACCCGCGCGACTGTACTGGAAAGTATATCCGGATTTTTTCCTTTTTCAACCTATCCACACTTTACGCTATAGCGTGAAGTGTGGATACACCATAAAAAAATCTATTCTCATATTCTTAAGAATATGAGAATAGATTTTTTTCCGTGTTAGTCAACGTACAGTCAGCGTAGGTCAGTGTTCTAGGCCGCCACGCCGATTTTCTGGCGGGATTTCTTTTTGGATACGTTGCGCAGGTAATACAGTTTTGAGCGGCGGACTTTTTTGGAAGATGACACGATTTTTACCGAAATAATATTTGGCGAGTAAATTGGGTATATTTTTTCCACTCCCACGCCGTCAACTACCGATCGCACGGTGAATGTGGCTCCCTGCTGGAACCCGTGCTTGCGCGCAAGCACAATGCCCTTGAACTGGGATTGGCGCTCTTTTTCTTTTTCGCGGAGCCGCTCGGTGACTACGATCTGCGCCCCGGGCTGTATTTTTTCTAGAATTTTCTCATCGATCATAATGAGGGAAATACTATAGTATATGGGCAATTTTGTCAAAATCCTTTAGTATCGGCTCTTCTATCGCCACGCCCGTGCCATCGGGAAGTTTAAACTCCAACGACGCGCAGTGAAGCATGTGGCGATCCGCCAATGATGCGTTCTTCTTTCCTCCGTATAGCTTATCGCCAATCACAGGAGTATGGATGGCATTCAAATGTATCCGAATCTGATGTGTACGACCTGTTTTGGGTTGTACCTTTAGAAGCGAAAATTTTTCTCCATCTTTTTCGATTATCTTTATGACTTCGTATTCCGTAACCGCTTCTTTCTCCCGTTTGAGAGTTTTTTTGGAATCTCCTGATCCGGTTTTTTGCGGATGAATCGTTCGTTTTGTCGTTCCACGTTTGATTCCTATGGGGTATGAAATTATTCCCTTCTTTTCTTTCGGTATGCCATGCACGATTGCGTAGTATGTTTTTCGAATTTCCTGTCTTTGAAACAATGATTTCAGATATACGAACGCTTCCTGCGTGCGTGCCAAAAGCATAACCCCCGACGTATCTCTGTCCAAACGATGCACGATTCCCGGACGGAATTCGGGATCATCTCCTATATTTTTTATTTTTGGAAATTTTTTAAGCGCCCATTGTACGACCGTTTCTCCTTTCTCGTTTTTCTGATGCGCAAATACGTGTACCAAAACACCCGCCGGCTTGTGTATGGCAATGATGCCGTTTTTATTGAAGAGGATTTTGATCATTGTGCGCCTTGTAGGGATTGAACCTACGGCCTTTTCAATGTCAATGAAACGCTCTACCACTGAGCTAAAGGCGCGTATTGATTTTATTGTTTTCGGTGGGCGCACCAGGGATTGAACCTGGGACCTCTAAATTATCAGTTTAGCGTTCTACCACTGAACTATGCGCCCAACAGTATTGGAATATATACGCAAATAGATTCCGTATCAAGTACGGAATGACAGAGGCTACGGAGTAGCTTCCGGTGATGACGTTGCTGTTTCGGTTGGAGATGGCGATAGAACAGATGTCGGGGACGGCCGCAGAATACCGAGTGTTTCCAATCCTTTCAGGTTAAACTTCTGATTTTGCGCGGGTGCCGCTTCTTCATTCAGCGCATCGTCTACGGTTATCGCCAAGAAGGTGATGGAATGTATAAAGAGATACGCCGTTATAGCGAGCAATAAAAACCCCATAACCAAGAACTTCAGGTCTTTTTTTCTTTTTAAAATCGCTTCAATCATGTTATTCGTAGTATTGCACCTTTCCGACCATTGATACGCGCAACGCGCTTCCCGATAGCATCGTGCTATCAAGCGAATCGATTTGAATGGTATGAAATTGAGTATCGAAGGCCTGCATAAATGCCCGTATTGCCTGCGCCGTCCCTTCCGCTGCGGCGGTGAATTGCACGGACGGCGTTGCTCCCGTCTGTGTCGTGTTTGTTTCCTGTCCGTAGGTAAACGTTATCGTTACATTGTGCTCCCGTCCGAGATTTTTTATGTTCTGGGGGATGAGGACAAGGTCGTTTTTTTTCGGCGCGTATTGGGCGAGGTCGTCCGTGTATTGCCGCGCGGTTTCCCATTCTCCTTTGAGCATTACTATATCACTTGATGATTGGGCAAAAAGCAGTTTGCGGGCTTTGAACTGATCAATAATCTTTATTTGGTTCTCGATGTTCTGTTTGAAAAGAATAAAGAAAATGGCAAATACGAGGATGATGCATCCAAGCACGATGGACTGAATAAGTATCTTTTTTTTCAAATTCGTCATAAAAAATGGTAATTTACGCCGTTCCTGATTTAATTCGCATCATTCGCATTATGGGCATCTATGAGGTATAGTATATCAAACTGGCTGTATGGATACCACTCATTTATTCATAAAAGGCACGTTCCCCTCAGATATGCGGCGTATTGCGATTGTCGGCACCCGCAAAGCATCTGCATACGCTAAAACATTCGCCTATACATGCGCGTATGAACTTGCCTCTCGCGGATTTTGCATTATGAGCGGCCTTGCGTTCGGCATCGATGCCGCCGCACATCGGGGAGCCCTTGCGGCAGGAGGCGTAACATGCGCGGTTCTGGCACATGGGCTTGATACCATCGCCCCGGAGGAACACACGCATCTTGCATTGGATATTCTCAAGCATAACGGAGCGCTTATCTCGGAATACGCAGAGGGTACGCCCGCCTATCCGAGTCAGTTTCTTGACCGTAACCGCATCATAAGCGGGCTTAGCGAAGCAACGATTGTCATAGAGGCTCCGCGGCGCTCTGGAGCTGTGCACACGGGTTTGCACACGCTTCAATCAAAAAAACCGTTATTTGTACTCCCCGGCTCCACCGCATCACAACAATATGCGGGATCGCACCTGCTTATTCGTTCGGGCGGGCGACTTGTTGGTTCACTGCAGGATCTTTTTTCGGATCTTGGCACGTCGAAATATCGAAACGTTAAAACGTCGGGCGGTGGTCCGCTGACGAAAACATCCGATCAATACGAGCAGATCATCGGGTGCGTACAAGCTGCACCAAGCGGATGCTCCGTTGACACAATTGCCGAACACTGTACACTAAAACCCCAAGAGGTGCAGGCGGCACTGGCTGAATTGATTCTGCAGGGCGCAATTATTGAGGATGGAATTGGGAGATATAAGATAACAAACATATGAATCCCGTTAGAAATTTGAGAATAAGCGGCTTTCTAAACGGAATATGTATATAGCAATTTGCGCATATTATTAACAGCATTATGTATTTAAAATTTCTAACGGGATGAAGTTGGTTATCGTTGAAAGCCCGACAAAGGCAAAGACAATCGAGAAATATTTAGGCGACGGATATTCCGTTGTCGCGAGCGTGGGCCACGTTCGTGATCTCCCGAAATCAAACAAAAACGCCATCGATATACCGGCCGGTTTTATCCCACAGTACGTCGTCCCCGAAGAAAAAAAGAAAGTTATAATTGAGATTCGCAAAAAATCCCAGAAAGCCGACGAGGTCATTCTCGCAACCGATCCCGACCGCGAGGGGGAAGCAATCGCCTGGCACATAACCGAAGCCCTTGGACTGACGCGCGTAGAAAGAATTGTTTTCCATGAGATAACGAAAGATGCCATCGCTGAAGCATTCAACCATCCGCGTGATATTGATGGCGATCTGGTACGCGCGCAAGAGGCTCGCCGCGTATTGGACCGGCTGTTTGGATATGACCTGAGCGGGCTCATTTGGACAAAACTTCGTTACGGCCTTTCCGCGGGACGGGTGCAATCTCCCGCGTTACGGATACTGGTTGAGCGTGAAAAGGAAATCCGGGTGTTTAACCCCATTTCCTATTGGGTGCTTTCGGCACTGTTTAAAACAAAAGGTGGTAAGGGTATCGAGGCCGAATGCTCCGTCCAGCCCGCGACCCAAAAAGAAGCCGCTACTATCGTTACAAAAGGGAAAAAGGCGGCGTGGAACGTTTCGGCGATCGAGCAGTCGGAGATCAAAAAACACCCACGCCCGCCATTTACTACATCCACACTCCAGCAGGCAGCGTCGTCCCGATTCGGCTATACGCCCAGCATCACCATGCGGCTTGCCCAGCGTTTATACGAGGCCGGGCACATTACATATATGCGTACGGACAGTTTGAATCTGAGTAACGAGATTATAGCCGCCGCCCAACACGTTATTACGGACTCGTTCGGAAAAGAATACGCCAGTCCCCAGCAATACAAAACAAAATCGAAAAATGCCCAAGAAGCGCACGAAGCTATTCGCCCCACTTCGCTTATAAAAAAATCGGCGGGAAATACATCCCAGGAAAGAAAGCTGTACGAGCTTATCTGGAAGCGCACGCTTGCCAGCCAGATGAGCGGCGCGAATATGCTCCGTACCAAAATCGTGATACAAGCCGATACGGATATCCCTACGTTTGCCGCGAGCGGCGTGCACGTGTTGTTTGACGGCTGGACAAGATTATACGGGCATAGCGAGAATCCGCCAGCTGGCGGAGAAAAAATACTTCCTCCGCTTACGGAAGGTGAGGTGCTTGCTCTTGCAAAGCTCGACAGCGAGGAAAAGCAGACTACGCCGCCGAATCGATATTCCGAAGCGGGACTTATCAAGGAACTTGAAAAACGGGGTATAGGCCGCCCGAGTACCTATGCAAGCATCATTAAAACGCTGTATGACCGCGGCTATGTGCTGAAAGAATCCCGATCGCTCGTGCCGACCGAAACGGGTGAGGTTGTAAGTGATTTTTTGAGCCAGCACTTCGCGCAGTATATAAGCGACACATTCACTGCGGAGATGGAGGATGAGCTGGACGAAATCGCCCAAGGAAAGCGCGCGTACGAAAAAACGCTTAAGGATTTTTATTTGCCGTTTAGAAAAGAAGTCGCGTCTAAAAAAGACATTCCGAAAATCACTAATCTCGGAGCCGCGCCGGATGATATGAAATGCCCGTTGTGCCAAAGTTCAATGATTGTTAAATTGGGCCGTGGGGGCAAGTTTTACAGTTGCAGCAGATTTCCTGACTGCCACGGCGCGCGCACGCTGGAGGGCAAGGTGCTTAATGGTCCGAAAGAAACAGGCGAAGTATGCCCTTCGTGCAAAAAGGGAAAGCTTGTGGAACGCGAAGGAAAATACGGCAAATTCGTTTCCTGCGATCAGTTCCCAAAATGCAAATATATTAAAAACGGCAGTCCCGAGGATCTTGCCAAATCTCCCGCCTCAACCGGCGTGGAATGCCCCAAGTGCAAGAAAGGTGTACTTATAGAGCGGCATGGCAAGTTTGGTCCCTTTTTCAGTTGCTCGCGCTATCCTGAATGCAAATTCGCAATGAAAGCAAAACCGACCGGCAACGTATGCAAAGAATGCGGATCACTTATGATGGAAGGCACAAAGACCATTCCTGAACGATGCAGCAATAAAGCGTGCCCGAATCACAACCCTCATAAACTGACAAAAAAGGATTAATTTTTTTGTCATTCCCGCGAAAGCGGGAATCCATTCTGGTAAGAAAGTCCGCGATCGCATCAATTCTTACCACTACTATTTTTGTAATAAAAAAAGCCGTTCCCCGGAGATATTAGGATGTGGAGTATACTGTGTCCTCAAGCACCTTCACTTTCCTTACCGTCGTTTTTTTCTTTTATCTCTTTCACTAATTCTCCCAAACGAACATCGACTAGACTGATAATCTCATTAAACCATTTTCTCCAAATCTCTTCAGATTCTCCGGAAACCTTTCCATACCATGTATTTAAAGCCTCTATTTCACCCTTATTCTTCGTATCTAAAAGTAGTTCCGTGTATTTAGCAAATAGCGGTTTTTTTATCTTCTCATCAAAGTACGGCAAAAAAATGTCCGCAAATTCTTTTGGATGCTCATTAGACCCCTTGTCAGCAAGCTGATTCAGCTTTTCCCAGAACCCTTCTGTTTTTGAATCAAGAGCGAGTCCCACGCTCTGGAGGAACATCATAATTTCCTCCATGCGATCCTTGAAGACTTTCGCTACCATCTCCTCTTTCTTCTCCCCTGGCAGTTCTACATCAACCAACTCCTCAAGTTTTGGATAATCCTTTAATTCAATTGGATTCTCAAAATTTTCCATTTTTCAGGCTAATTATATATATTTGGGTCGTCCTTTCTTTTTGTATAGAATACACTAAAATCACAAAGATTTGCAATATTCCAAAACCCAATCAGAACTCCCCCGATCGGGGGAGTTCTGACGCTTTATACTTTTTCTTATGAAGTCGAACTCCGTAAATTCGGCACAGCGAAATTGTTCCGCTGTATTTGCAATGACAGAAGCTTTTCATTTTGAGATTTTCATTTTACACTTGAAATATGTCCGTGAGCGAACTAACCACCTTACATACACTAAATTTTCCTGCTGATCCTGCTGGCGTGGAGCTTATAGGAAGTGCGTATGCGTTTGCCGAAAAAGCGCACGCCGATCAGAAACGTGCAAGCGGCGAGAAATACTTCATACACCTGACGGAAACGGCGCGCCAGCTTGCGCTGTGGAAATTGGACGCGCAGACGATAGCCGCGGGCCTTTTGCACGACACGATCGAAGACTGCGGCGTGTCTCCCGATGAAATATCCAAACTGTTCGGCCCGGAAATACTCTTTCTTATTGAAGGCGTTACAAAATTGAGTAAACTCCGATACCGCGGACAGGAACGCAGTCTTGAGTCGCTTCGCAAGATGATGCTCGCGGTTTCAAAGGACCTGCGGATTATTTTTATCAAGCTCGCCGACCGCCTCCATAATATGCGCACGCTCGGCCACCTCCCGGCCGCGAAGCGCAAGGGCGTATCGCTCGAAACGGCGGAAGTATACGCCCCGCTTGCGGTGCGGCTTGGCATGCAAAGTTTAGCGGGAGAATTGGAAGATCTTGCGTTCCCCTATTTGCATCCCGATGCGTACAAATGGATGCAAAAAAATCTCAAAGAAACGTACACGGAACGAAACGCGTATCTGACCCGCGTTATACCGGTTTTGGAAAAGGCTTTCGCGGAGCACCATATTTCTGCCATACGAATCGATCATCGTGCCAAACGTATGGCAAGCTTGTACAAAAAGCTGCTCCGCTACGATATGGATATCGATCGCGTGTACGACTTGGTCGCCGTGCGCATTATCGTGGATAAAGTTGAGGAATGCTACCTTGTGTTGGGTATATTGCACCAGCTGTGGAAGCCGCTTCCGGGCAGAATAAAGGATTATATCGCACTGCCCAAACCAAATGGCTATCAGAGCCTGCATACCACGGTATTTTGCGTAGACAACCGTCCAACCGAATTCCAGATCCGTACGCTCTCTATGCACGAATACAATGAAAACGGCACCGCCGCGCATTGGTTCTACCAATCCCAGAAAGGCACGAAGGCCTACCGGCACAATATATCCGCTTCGGCAAAAACGCAGGAAACAAACATTATATCCCAGCTCAAGGAATGGCAGAATCAGTTTCCCGGCTCCCAGGAGTTTGTTGAGGCGTTGAAAGTGGATATATTTTCCGATCGCATTTTCGTACTCACTCCCAAGGGGGAAGTAATTGATCTTCCGGCCGGTTCGACTCCCGTGGATTTCGCGTACCGGGTACACAGCGAAGTCGGCAATACTTGCGTGGGGGCAAAGGTGAATAACAAGATTGTTACGCTTGACTATGTTCTGCAATCCGGCGATATGGTTGAAATCCTCACGCAAAAAAACAAAAAACCATCCGAAACATGGATGCAATTCATCAAGACCCGTTACGCGGCCAAAAAAATAAAGTCCGCACTAGTTAAAAAAATGGCTATCCCCAAAAAAACCGAATACCGCATCACCTGTTTGGATCGGGTTGGACTTATTAAAGATATTTCTCTGGTGTTTTCGAGAAATAAGATCTCCATCAAATCGGTGCAATCGAGCGATGACCGCTTCCCCGTCGTAAAAGTTGTTGCCGATATCCCCACAAAAGAAAAAGCTGAGGACATACTCATCAAGCTCCGCAAAATAGAAGGAGTGAAAGAAATATCGTATGCACTTACGTAGTTATAAAGTAAAAAGTTATAAAGTTATCAAGAGACAGATCAACCGTTCTCAACTTTATAACTTGATAACTTTCAACTCGTTCACATCTCTTCTGGATGTATGCGCTGTGCAATGCCGAACGCTTCTTCGGGAGAATAGAAATGTATGATTATCTTGCCTCCGCTCTGCGAAACCTCTACCCGCACCGGCGCACCTAAAAATTCCGAGAGGCTTTTTTCGAGCTGGCGCAGCTGGGCATCCTGTTCGGATTCTTGATGCTTTTCCTTCTTTTCTTTCAGTTTTGACATTTCGATATGCTGATGTCTCGAAAGGTCGCGTACGCTTAGATTTTCGTTCAGAATTTTTTTATGCAACTCCTTTTGCTTTTGGATATCGGGCACCTGCATCAAAATACGCGCGTGGCTTTCCTGTATTTCACCGTGCGAAAGCGATTCCTGGATGTCTGAGGGTAGCGAGAGCAGGCGAAGGGCATTAGCGACCGCTTCCCTGCTTTTGCCGAGCCGCGCGGCTATTTCCCGTTGTGTGAGTCCGAATTCATCAGATAGGCGCGAGTACGCCCGAGCCGTTTCGATGATGTTCAGATCCTCTCGCTGTATGTTTTCAACAATCGCGAGTTCAAGCGCTTCGGTTCTTTTGAGCGCGTTCTTTACGACAACCGGCACAGTCCGTAAGCCCGCTTTCTGGGCGGCCATAAGGCGGCGGTGACCCGCAATGAGCTGATATTTTGACTGCACGCCGTTATCGGTCTCCTCATCCAACTTCAACACCACCAGCGGCTGAATAATGCCGAATTCCCGGATAGACGCGGCAAGCTCATCAAGCGCTTGGGGATCGAATTCTTTGCGAGGCTGGTAGGGGTTTAGGGTTATCCGGTGCGTTTCGATTTGGAAAATCGGACCGGATATCGTTGGGATTTCTCGGGTTACAGGATGGTCTTGCGCGAATTCTTCCGGTTCGTGACGCTCGAACACGATTTCTTTGCGTGTCAGCTCCCCCAGAATACCGAGCCCTTCGCGTTCCTGCCTTTCCACCGCTTCATCATCGCGAGAAGTATCGTCCGAATAATCATTCGGCTGATTTTTTTTAGGTATAAGCGATTCAAGTCCTTTTCCAAGCATACCTATACTGTACCGTTTGCCGATACATTATGCAACGAACGCGGCTCGAGCTGAAGAATTTCTCTGGCAAGCTGCTCATACGCTTGCGCTCCCGATGAATGCGGATCATACAACACCACCGGCTTGGAAAAGCTTGGTGCTTCGGCAAGCGACACCGATCGGGGGACCGCCGCATCGAACACTTTGTACGGGAAGTGTCTGCGCACTTCTTTTTCGACTTCCCTGCTTAATGTTTCGCGCCTGTTGTACATCGTAAGTACCGCTCCCAATACCGATATGCGCGTCCCGAGATTATTGTTTATGAGTTCGATGGTTTGGAGCAGCTGCCCAAGCCCTTCCAAACTGTAGTATTCCGACTGGATGGGAATGAGCACCTCATCGCTTGCCACGAGGCCGTTTATCGTAAGCAAGCTCAGGCTCGGAGGCAGGTCGATAAAAATGTAGTGGTACTGGTGCCGCACACGGGTAAGGAATTTCTTGAGCATAAATTCCCTGTCGGGAAGTTCCATAAGTTCCACAAGCGCCCCTGCCAGATCCGGGCTTGCGGGAATAATGTGGAAATTCGGCACCGATGTTTCTTTGACGATGGTAGCGTAATCGGCGTATCCCAACAGCGCATGATATACGCTCTTTTCTATCTGGCGGGGCTTGAGACCGATGCCAAGTGTCGCGTTGCCCTGCGGGTCGAAGTCAACCAAAAGCACACGCTTCCCTGCCGCCGCAATGTATGCCGAAAGGTTAACGGCCGTGGTTGTTTTCCCCACGCCTCCTTTCTGATTACAGATAGAGATAATCCGAGCCATAGAATTTTAGTGAGAAGTCCGTAAGGTTCGGCCTCGGGGCCTGCGGAGACCGAACCTTGGTCTGCGGACTTCACATGATTATATTGATTTTAAGCTATTATGGCGCTATTATCAATCAAAAATCGCCCGGGTGGTGAAATGGCAAACACGCAACACTCAAAATGTTGTGATCGCAAGGTCTTGTCGGTTCAAGTCCGACCCCGGGCACATAAAAATAACGCTTATTGCGTTATTTTTATTTCCTCAACCTCTTCTTTTTTATTAAACTTTTCAAACACGAATTTTTTCAATAGTATATACACGATCCACGCGACCAAAAATCCTCCGATTACATCCGATATCCAATGCACGCCGGCTATCGCGCGGGATATACCCGAGAGCGCCGCGATGACAAGCGCCCATTTTCCGGCTTTTTTATTCCACGCGTAGAGCACCAGCGCGATGGAAAACATCGCGGTCGTATGTCCCGAGGGAAATGACGCTCCCTGTCCATGCGCGTAGAGCGCGTTCAGCCCTGTCTCAAACGGACGCTGGCGGTTATAGAAGAATGCAATCGTTTCCGCTACAAGCCCGCGCGCCAATACGAGCACCAAAAGAGCTTGGATAAAAAATCTCGTCCGCTCATGTATACGCTTTTGCTTGAAAAGCATTATAAGCGCGAGCAGTACGATGAGATATATGCCGTACTGCGCAAGAAAAACCCATAGCCAGTTTATAATGGGCGTATGCAGACTTGTGAAAAAATTTTGTACAGCCGCGTCTAGTGCGTCCATTATTTCTTAACAAAGGAAAGTAAGCCGAGAAACCGCGCGCGTTTGATGGCGGTCGCTAATTTCCGCTGGTGCGTGGCGCATATGCCGCTGTGCATCGGATCAATTATTTTTCCTTGCTGCGATACAAATCGGCGTAACAACTGCACGTCTTTATGATCGATTTGATTCAGGTTTTGTGAGCAAAAAAAACATTGTTTCATACTTTGTTGTGAGTTGTGAGTGTTGAGTTGTGAGATTCTTCCTCACTACTCATTACCCACTACCCATTACTCATTTTAGAATGGGAGGTCCTCGGGCTTTATCTCATCATCAAGCGATACATCGGGAAGTTCTTCGGGTATTTCTTCTTTCGGTTCTGTATTCGGATATTTTCTGGGTTGCTGCTGGTCCGCCGACTGGCGGATCCCCGCTCCCTGTCCCTGCGATCGAGGTCCCAACTGCAACCGCTCACATACGATTTCTGTCGTCTTGCGGTTTTGGTTGTTGCTGTCCTGCCAGGTTCGCGTCTGCAGCCGCCCTTCAACCATCACGAGTCCTCCTTTGGTTAAAAACTGGCTCGCAACCTCCGCCTGCCTTCCCCAGCAGACGATATTATGAAATTCCGCCGATTCCTGCTTCGCTCCCGACTTGTCGGTCCAGGTGCGGTTCGTCGCGACCGAAAAGTTCGTAACCGGCTGATTTGAAGCGGTTGCTTTAAGCACAATATCCGACGTTACTCGTCCTATGATGAAAACTTTATTTAAGTTCATCCCGTTAGAAGTCTACCCTTATTAAACAGCCGTTTATTTCGAGAGACTTTATTAATTGTATGATTCCCATCAATGCTGTGCAAAGAAAATTTGGAATCCAAATTTTCTTTGCCGAAGACTTCTAACGGGATTCATAGTACAGCCACTATACAACTATCCGAGGATTTCTTCAAGTTTTTTCTCAAGTTCCTCATTCGTGACGGCTTTTTGGGATTGGGTTGCTGGAGTAGAAGTTCCGCCCGTTGAACGTGAGGGTACGTAGCCCTCTTCCTGATCCCGAGTGACGGCTTCCTGCTGGCGCATCCGAATGGGTTCCGCTACAACAAGCATACGCAGAACTTCTTGGTCGAGTTTCGCTTCTTGCTCAATTTCGTGAATGGCGCTCGGCTCCAACATCACGTAGGACACCCCAAAAAATCCCACCGTTTCCTTTTTGATAGGATACGCCAGGGAAATCTTCCGAAGCACTTCGGTGTGCACAACGCTTCCGCTATGCCGCACACAGATTGCTTCCACGGCTTTAGTGCCGTTTTCGCTTCTCGTGATATAACTTATTTCGTACTCCTTTTTTTCCGTGCTTTCTTCCATATTTTTTCAACGCCCACCCTACCACATATTTTTTCTCTATTCAACCCTCTTCTTCCCGGTACCGGCTGGCATAAATCTCCCAATGATTACGTTCTCCTTTAATCCGCGCAGTTTGTCCACGCGGCATTCCGTTGCCGCCGCTACTAACACACGCGCCGTTTCCTGGAACGACGCCGCCGATAGGAAACTGTCGGTCGTAAGCGATACGCGCGTAATGCCCAGCAGAAGTTGTTTTGCCTTCGCGGGCATCTTGCCTCTCGCTTTCAGCGCGCGGTTCACTTCTAGGAATCTTGGTTTTTCCACTACCTGACCAACAATAAAACTGCTGTCCCCTCCTTCTTTTATCATAACGCGCGAGAACATCTGTTTGACGATAATTTCAATATGCTTGTCACTTATAATGCTTCCGTTTGATACGTAGATCTTTTGCACTTCGTTTATGACATATTTTTCAACCGCTTCTTTGCCTCTCAGCTGGAAGAGTTCTTTGAGGTCCACGCTTCCTTCAAACAGCTGGTCGCCTTTTTTCACCATATCGCCTATCTTCACATAAAGCATCACGTTGCGTACCGCGGGATATTCGGCGATATGGGCTGTCTTTTTCTTGTTCTTTGCGGTTACCTGTTTGCCGGTAGATGCGACTCGCAGAGATTTTACCTTTATGATTCGCTGCGTTCCTTTGTCTTCGATGTCTATAACTTCGCCGTCTTCCTTGGACAGGAGCGCTCGTCCTTTCGGCGGACGCGCTTCCAGGATTTCTTCGATGCGCGGCAGTCCCGATGTAATATCTTTTTCGGCCACACCTCCGGTGTGGAACGTACGAAGTGTCAGCTGTGTTCCCGGCTCGCCGATTGACTGAGCCGCTACAATTCCGACTGATTCTCCGATCTGAATTGGCTGAAGTTTGCCCAGATCAAGTCCGTAACATTGCGAGCATACGCCATATAATGATTTGCAGGTGATCGGCGAACGGAGAATAACGGATTCCACCCCCGATTTTTCTATTTCTTCGGCCTTCGGTCGATCTATGACCTCGCCGGCTTTTGCAATAACTTTGTTTCCAACTTTTACGTTGGATGCGAGCACCCGCCCGAACAGTCGCGTCGCGTAATTGAAGCCGTACGCATCTCCCGTCTTGCGATCCACTTCCACCCCTTCGGATGTTTTGCAGTCCGTGCGATTGATTACGATGCCTTGTCCGACGTCCGCCATTCTGCGCGTCAGGTATCCTGCGGATGCGGTCTTCAGCGCCGTGTCGGTCAATCCCTTCCGGGCGCCGTGCGTGTTAATGAAGAATTCGAGCACCGAAAGTCCCTCCTTGTACGATGAAATGACCGGCAATTCGATTGTTTCTCCCTGCGGGTTTGTCACGAGCCCTTTCATTCCCATCATCTGCACCGCCTGCTCCCACGAGCCGCGCGCTTTGGAATTGATGATGTTGTGAATCGGGTTGAATGGGTCCTGCATAAGCGCCGCCGGTACCACCTGCTCGATTTTCTTTTTCGCCTGGTTCCATGCCTGGTTTGAGCGTGCTTTCTTTTCTTCCAGGTCAAAAAATCCCTGTTCGTACTGTTCTTCTATCTTTTCTACATCTTTTTTCGCCGCTTCGATTATGCCGCGCTTTTCTGGGGGTATTTTCAGATCGAAAATGCTCCATGTGATGCCTGACAACGACGCGTGTGTAAAACCCATTTTTTTGATTGCATCCAGGAAATTCCATGCCGTTTCAAGTCCGAAAAGATCGATATATTTTGCCACCAGCTTTTCGAGGTTCTTTTTATTCATCACATCGTTCACGAATCCGAATTCCGGCGGCACGATGGTATTGAAAATGAGCCTGCCCGCGGAGGTTATGTCCGATGCAACCGATCCAACTTTTATGGGTTCGTTTATACGGATATTGCCGAACTCAAGCGACATAAGCGCTTCGTGCGCATCGGCAAACGCCCTTACAGGATCCGATGCATTTTTTCGCGTGTCTACGATATTGGTCATATAGTAGCAGCCGAGCACGATGTCCTGCGAAGGTGCGGTGATCGGATCGCCGTTTGCGGGACGGATGATGTTTTTGGACGAAAGCATGCGCGTCCACGCTTCATCCTGCGCTTCGTCCGAGAGCGGC
>Ga0155696_108_pt1 | contig 37837 bp, 40 predicted proteins | sample RifCSPlowO2_01_FD_107353 | JGI IMG/M metagenome (GOLD analysis project Ga0155696, IMG submission 107353) | Candidatus Wolfebacteria bacterium RIFCSPLOWO2_01_FULL_47_17b
TAGAAGAGAAGTCGCCACGCAGTCCCGTCATACGGAAGGGGCGTTTCTTGCTTTCTCTTTTCAATATGGCGCGTAACGATATTTCCCGGGTCGTATGTGGCATAACTCCCTATGATATTAACGCTTGCCATATTCGCCATATCCCAAGCGACCACATGGTCGGAGTTGGGGAGACCTGGATTTGTATATCCCATTTGGTCCTCCTTGTGTGCTGTGATTGTTATATATTCTTTCGCGAAATATGTCAATATTTTCTATACGCCAATTTGACAATATGCCATCTGTAAGATATTTTATTTCTGGTTCATACTAAAAGGAAAGAACGTATGCCTTGGTATTTCTATTCATTCATAAGTTCTCTTTCGTTCGCTGGAATGATTCTTTGCGTTCGACGGCTTCAAGACCTTGGTTTCTCTTCAAAGCAGATTCTTCTCTTTCTCACGGGGTTTTCCTTTTTCGGCTTTGCTCTTTTAAATTTAATAAATCCAGGTATCCTGTGGGGTTCTTCAGATGTGTGGAAATTTATTTTTGTTATGCTTTTTGCAGGAGCTTTTGCTGTGTGTGGAAATTGGGCAGATTTTGAAGGTATTCGTAGGGCAAAAAATCCCGGCTATGCTGTCGCGATTCGAAATACGACAATTCTTCCCGTCGTTTTTCTTTCTGTGCTATTTTTCAATAGTTCCCTTGGTACGGCTGAACTTTTCGCCGTCGTCCTTATTCTTTTCGGAATTTATTTACTGGTATTCAAAAGGACTTCAGAAGAAAAACATTCCATCCCCGAGAAAGGCGTGCACTGGTATTATTTTTCACTTCTCGCTCTTATCGCATTCACTGGTCTTGTTCTTCTTCTGAAAAGGGCAACGCTTTTTCCTGCCACATCAACAAAAGAAATCAATCTCATTCTTTTTGGATTCAATATAATCGCTTTTCTCTTTTTTTCTCGCAATAATATGAGAGAATATTTTGCGAATTTGCGGACTGAAAAAGCGTTTCTTTCGTGGGTTTTGGCGGCAGCCGGCTTCTCATTTTTGGGGAATTATGTAAGTATTCTCGCGCTGGACGCCGCGCCAAATGCGGGATATCACGAAGCTATCAAGAATGCGAATGTTCTCTTCGTCACGCTTATTTCAATCCTTCTTATTCCTCGAACATTTGAGAAATACAAGATATTCGGGGTATGTCTCGTGACAATCGGCATTCTCGTTTTAGTTCTTTATTGAAAAGGAAACTAGGGTAGATTTTTTGCTGTTATAGAAATGTCATTATGAAGAAAGAAATTCTTGGCATTATTCCAGCCCGCGGCGGATCGAAATCGATTCCTCGGAAAAACATCAAACTATTCTTAGGGAAGCCCTTGATCGCATGGGCGATTGCGGCCTTGAAAGAGAGCGGGATTGTCTCCCGCATTGTCGTGAGTACCGACGATGATGAGATTGCCTCGGTTGCGCGCGAATACGGAGCAGAGGTTCCATTTATGCGGCCGCGCGAGCTTGCCGAGGATAGTACGCCGACGTTGCCGGTTTTGGTACATGTGCTTTCGTGGCTCAAGGAGCATGAGAACTACGCGCCGGAATATGTCGTGCTTTTTGAACCGACGTCTGCGGCAAAGCGGTCGTACCACGTCCGGGAAATCGTTGAGAAGTTGGTCGCGACCGGAGCTGATTCGGTTATCAGTGTTGCAGAGGTTCCTGGCGTATTGAATCCGATGTGGCAGGTGGCTATGGATGCGAACGATCGCCTTTCTATTTTTACCGGCGGACCCTTGAAGAATTTTATCCCGCAGAGACAATCGCTGCCGAAGACCTATTATCGGAATAGTTCCATCTATGCATTTAAGCCGTCGCTTTTGTTTTCTCCAGAGCCGAATATCTACGGCGATGATTCGCGCGGGTGCATCGTGGACAAGAAATTTGCTTTTGATATCGACGAGCCGCCAGATTGGGAAGCCGCAGAAGAAAAATTTAGGAAAATACTAGAAGAAGAAAACAAAAATGCACTACCGTAGAGGTAGAGCATTATCTGGCTCGGACTATGACAATTGTAATACCCACAATTGATAGAAATATTCCAAAGAACTGATAAGGGTCGAGGGTTACTGGTTTAAAGTAATAGGGGATGTATTTTCCGAGAATCCAGGAGATAAAGAAAACGAATACGACTGAACTTCCTTGAATCGCTTGTGGAATGCCAGGATTAGGTGCGTCGGGCATAGCGCTGAAGAGAAGCGCATTTGCTCCCGTGCTAAGAGAAAATCCGATTATGAGAAATACACAGACGAGATTTAGTGATGGAATAAGTTTGGTTGTTGGACTAGTAAAAGTTATGAGCAGTGCACTACCGAGTGCAGCTGCAAGAAAATACCAAACAAGTTGTACTTCACCTCGTACTGCGAAATTCTTTTCAAAGAAGCCGAGCGCGAGCCACGCGGGTATCACGAACGCAAGGGAAAGAACTGCTTTGGGAAGCCAGGGCAATTCAAATGGGTTCATGGCATATCCTCCTTGGGGGTGCTGGCATATTAGTAACATAACGGGAAATGTATGTCAAAATATATTCAAATAGGAAATAGAAAAATCGGTCCTGATTATCCGCCTTTTGTGATTGCAGAAATCGGCATTAATCATAATGGAAGTATCGCGAAAGCAAAGCGGATGATCCGCGACGCAAAGCGGGCCGGAGCAGAATGCGTAAAATTTCAGGGCCACGTTCTTGAAGATGAAATGCTCGAACGAGAAGCGCGAAAGACCATTCCGGCAAATTCAAAAGTTTCGATCTGGGAGGTGATGGAGCGCTCCGCGCTGTCGGAGGCGCAGGAGCGAGAACTCAAGCGCTATACGGAAAAACTCGGGCTCATTTTTCTCTCGACGCCGTTTTCGCGGGCCGCAGCAAATCAGCTCAATCGTATGGGAGTCAAGGCATTTAAGATCGGATCCGGAGAATGCAATAATTATCCGTTGGTCGAGCATGTGGCGCGATTCGGAAAGCCGATGATCGTTTCAACCGGCATGAATGATATTTCTTCCATCAGAAAGACCGTTGCGATTTTGCGAAAACATAAAGTCCCGTTTGCGCTTCTTCATTGCACCAATATGTATCCGACACCGTGGAACCGCATATATCTTCAGGCGATTACGAAATTGAGAAAGGCGTTTCCCGATATCGTCATAGGACTTTCAAACCACTCTGAAGGTCCGTGGGCAGCGCTTGGCGCGGTGGCGCTCGGCGCCTCAATTCTTGAAAGGCATTTTACGTCTGACCGCTCATGGCGCGGTGAAGATATTCCGGTTTCCATGGACCCCGCAGAGCTCAAAATGATTCTTCGGGGTGCGCGCGCAATTTGGGAATCGCGCGGGGACCATAAGGGTCCTTTGAAAGAGGAAAAGCCCACGATTGATTTTGCGTTTGCATCTGTGGTTACAATTGCGCCCATAAAAGCCGGAGAAAAATTTAGCATGAAGAATCTTTGGGTGAAGCGCCCGGGTACAGGCGAAATGCGGGCAGAAAAATTTAGAAGTATTCTCGGCAGGAGGGCGCGAAAAGATATTCCGAAAGATATACAGCTTCGATGGAATCACGTGATGTAAGAAAAAAGAAAAAAATCTGCGTTGTCACGACGAACCGATCCGACTATGGGCGCATGAAGCCCATTATGGAGGCGATCAGGAAGCGCGACGATCTCGAGCTCCAGGTTGTTGCCGGGACTCCTTTTTTCTTTGACCATCTTTTTTGGTATATGCGCCACGGCGAGCCGCTTTCGTTTTGGCGATCTCTTCCGTGGCATATTCGCGCCCGCACCATGGCGTTTTTCGAGAAAGATAAGGAACTTCAAAAAAAAGAGCAGCTTATGCGGCTTTTGGTCGCTGACGGGTTTCCCATTCACGCGCGTCTCCCTTTGTTTCTTGAGGGAGGGAATCTTCGCGTGATGGCGAAGACTGTTGGGCTTGCTCTCTTGGGTGTTCCCGATGTCCTTTCAAAATTGAATCCGGATATTGTGTTAATGAATGGAGATCGTTTTGAAATACTTCCAATCGCCTTTGCAACCGTTGCGTTAAATATTCCGCTTGCGCATATCGAAGGCGGCGATGTTTCTGGTACGATTGACGAAAGTGTGCGCCACGCCATCACAAAGCTCGCGCATATCCATTTTCCCGCGACCAAAATGAGCGGGGAGCGCATTCGGGCAATGGGAGAAAACCCCGAAAGGATTATAGTTACCGGTTCCCCGGTCATCGATACGCTCGCAGGTCTTGATCTTTCCCTTGATAATTCAATTTACGACCGATACTACATCGCGGGCGATCGCATCGATTTTACGAAGCCCTATCTTCTCATCATGCAGCATCCCGTTACCACGCGGTATGAAGAAAATAGACAGGAAATGGAAGAGATTATAGCCGCGGTTCGTGATGCGCCGATGCAAAAAATATTTCTTGATCCGAATATCGACGGGGGGTCTGATGGCGTCTCTGTGGCATTACGCACGTATCGCGACACGCATCCTTCTGGTGTCGCGTTCGGAAAATATTTCCGGCCGCATGATTTCTATCGCATTATTTCAAACGCCGCGGTTTTGGTCGGCAATTCTTCGAGTTTTATCCGTGAGTCCGCTTATCTCGGCATTCCGACTGTGCTTACGGGAGATCGGCAAGCAAAAAGAGAAAGAGGAGGGAACGTGCTCGAAGTTCCCGCAAAAATCAAGGCAATACAGGAAGGGATCAAGCGTCAGATCGCGCATGGTCGATATAAACCCGATTTTCGATTTGGGACCGGAACTTCAGCCGAACAAATTGTGCATGTCCTCTCTGGTCTTAATCTCGAAAATCTTTCTATTCAAAAAACTTTTTACGAATCATGAAATCTGATTTTTTATACTCATGTAGTGTGCTTTCTCGCACCTTCCGTGATTATAAATGGAAGATTATTTTGCTTTGTGTTTTGGGTCTTTTGAGCAGTATGCTTGCGGGAGTCGGAGTGGGTGCGATAATACCTTTGCTTTCTTTTTTCATGGCGGACGATGCTACTCAAAGCGCCGAAGGAACCATATCTCAGGCCGTTATAAAATATTTTGAGTACCTGCCATTTCATTTAACTCCCGTATTGATGATGATTATAATAGTGGCCATGTTTTTTCTACGCGCGGTCGTGCTTTTTTTACTGAATGCCATCGGTGTTCAAATTCGAACGGAATACACAGGCCGCACAAAAGCAAAAGTCCTATCGCATCTTCTTAATTCTTCTTGGGCGTTCTTTACCAAACAGAAGCTGGGACATATAAGCGCGACGTTGATGCAGGAGATAGGTACGACGGGTAAGCTTCTGGACGATATAGTTAACATTCTTCTTTCGGTAACTAATGTAATCGTATTTTCCTTGCTTGCTTTTGCTGTTTCGCCGATGATCACTTCGTTTGCTCTTCTTTTCGGCGGTATGGTTTTTATTCTATTTCATAAACTATGGGCAAAAGGGAAAGAAATAGGACGAGGGATGATGTTTCTGGGTAAAGAAACCACCCAGTTTATTGTAGAGCATATATCCGGGGCAAAAACGGTTAAAAGTTTTGCGGTTGAGGACTTCGTGCGCGAACGAGGAATTGGATATTTTAAGGAGACAGAGGCCCTTTCCTTCAAAAATGGGCTTTTAACTGCTCTCTATTCTGTTTCCACCGAGCCATTAAGTATATTATTTATTGCCGGAGTTTTTTTGTCCTCCTTTTTTTCCTCAAATTTCAATCTCGGCGTTTTTGCGGCAACTCTGATTCTGGTTCAGCGCATATTCGTGTATTTGGGCTCGGCACAGCTTTCCATCCACGTGGTTAATGAAAAAATAGCGAATGCCATTCATCTGCTTGAATTTGAAAAGCTTATCGCCGATTATAGGGAAGAATCGGGAGGAAAAATGCCCTTTTCATTTCGCGATAAATTTTCTTTTGAAGAGGTGGCATTTAGTTACTCGTCCGAATCTCCGCTATTTTCCGGGTTGACTTTTGATATCAATAAAGGAGAAATGATAGGCATCATCGGCCCTTCCGGTTCCGGAAAGACCACCGCGGCGGACCTTTTTATGCGTCTGCTTGAACCTACGGCCGGCAGATTAACGCTTGATGGAAAGGCGGCTCAAGAATTCGACCTAAAATCTTGGCGTGAGAATATAGGGTATGTTGCACAGGACCCGTTTTTACTAAATGATACCGTGGGCGTAAATATAAAGTTTTATAAGAAGGACTTAGATGACGAGGCGGTTGCCAGTGCCGCTAAAAAAGCCCACGTGTACGATTTTATTCAGGCGCTGCCGGAAAAATTTAATACCGTGGCGGGAGATAGGGGGGTTATGCTTTCCGGCGGCCAGCGTCAGAGAATAACGCTTGCTCGGGTTCTTGCGCGAACTCCCCAGATTCTTATTTTGGATGAGGCAACAAGCGCGCTCGATAATGAATCGGAATCTCTGATACGCAGAGTCATAAAAGAGCTTAAAGGAAAAGTTACCATAATAGTTATAGCCCACCGATTGTCTACTGTGGCGGATCTGGATAGGATTTTAGTATTGGATGGAGGAAGAATTACGGAGGAGGGAAAACCTGAAGCATTATTAAAAAATCCGAATTCATATTTTTATCGTATGCATTATCTTTCTTCGCAGCAATGAGAATAATAAAAGAATATCATTTCGTATAAGTTATGTATGGGATGAAAACTTTTTTTATTACCGTACAGCTTGGATCAGAAATAAAAAACTGGTTCTATGGCGATTTTTATCGTCTTGCGAAAGAAAATTCGGATATTCGTCTCGTGGTCTTTACGCACCCCATCACTATTGAGGCATATCGTAAGGATTTTGGACATGAACGCTGTATATTCGAAGTCTTCCCTGATCTAAAACTTTCCAACCGGCCGCTTCGGCAATTTTTTCGAATTGTGTCTCAGGCATCTATTCCTACAGACGTCGTGTCGTTTCGCATTTGGTATTGGTATAAAACAGGAGGATCGTTTCTTTATTTTATAGTAAAGCAAGGTGTGTGGCTTTTGAGCCACCTTTGGATCTGGAGGGCGTTTCTTCGTTTTGTGGAGTATAATTTTTTTCGAGACGAACGTGCGTGGGAATCAAGCTTTCAAAAATATAAGCCGGATGCAGTATTCGCAACAACGACGTACCGCGATTATGATACGACTTTGTTAAAGTATGCGCGGAGACATGGCATTCCGAGTGTTGGGATGCTTCGCGGGTGGGATAATATGTCATCAAAAGCGTTTTTATTGGTACATCCCGACATTCTGTGTGTACAAAACAATGTGATGGTGGATGAGGCAAAGAATTGGAATGATCTACCGCCCAATCGCGTCAAGGTGGTAGGGTTTCCGTATTTTGATCATTATGTTGATTCCGCATGGCGTATGACGCGTGAAGAAATCGGGGAAGCGATTGGAGCTGATCCTTCAAAAAAATGGATTGGGTTTTTTGTAGGTGGAATTTTTGTCGGATTTCTGCGCGCAGGGGACGGATCATATCATGCGGGGCTTCTTGATGATGCCGCAGCGCGGGGCGAGTTTGGAGATGCCCTTATTCTTGCGAGTATACACCCGGGATTTCGCGGCGAATGGGGATTTTCGACCGACGGCACCAAAGTTCAACAAATCCGCCTCACCACGCAGTGGAATTTTAGCCAAAACAGCATGAAAGTAATTATGAATTTGATGCGTGAGTGCGAAGTCGCTGTTGATTTTGGTTCGAGTCTTTCTCTCGAGACCGCAATCTTTGATCGACCCACGGTGTTCGTGGGATTTAACGGACCGGATGATTCGACAGTTCCGTGGTATAAAAAAATTTCTGTTGCCTACGACAGGTATACTCATTTGCGCTATATTTTTGATGCGGGTGGTGGATGGATCGCAAAAGATCCCGGGGAACTTATATCCGCAATTAAGACATATCTTATTGAGCAATCGCTTCACCGAGAAGGAAGAGCGCAAATTGTAAAAAATCTTGTGGGCCCGCTTGACGGAAAGGCGGGGGCACGGGTTTTCCAAGTACTCTGTACGTTAGGCGACAAACCCATTCATGACTAAACACCCGCTAATTCTTCCGTACGATACCGTGATTATTTATGATACCGAGTATACGACGTGGAAAGGGGCTTTGGAGCGAAATTGGAGCGACCCAAATGAGTATAAAGAAATTGTTCAGATCGGGGCCGTACGGATTGAGACACAAAATTTCAAGGAATTGGATTCATTTTCCGTTTTTGTACAACCGGTAAAAAATCCTCGCCTTTCTGATTTTTTTATTGCACTTACTGATATCACCCAGGAACAGGTGGATACCCAGGGAATGAGTTTCCCTAATGCGATTGCAAAATTTTTTGATTGGAGTAATTCATTCCATCTTTATGCATACGGAACAGACGCTGATACACTACGAGAAAATGCAAACCTTTTGGGAATTTCATTTCCTTTTGATTTTTCACGGTTCCATAATATTCGAGAGATATTTCGGGCTCATGGCATCGATGATTCAAAATATATGTCGAGTACCATTGTAGAGGCATTCAGCCATATGTCGAATCGAAGGGGGCACGACGGCTTGAATGACGCAAGAACCATTGTTGACGGACTTCGCCTATTGAAGGTGCGTATTGGAAAAAGTGAACGAAACCGGGGTTAGCCTTTTATTGTTTTAGAGATACTACCATTGCTATGAAGATCACAAACGTAGAGATGTTCCATGCTGATGCCGGGTGGCGCCCCTGGTCATTTATTAAAATTTCGACGGATGAAGGAATTATCGGATGGAGTGAATGTACAGATTCGCATGGGTCTCCGCGCGGGATGGAGGGAGTCGTGAAGGATCTTTCTCCGCTTCTTATGGGCGAGGACCCCCGGTCTATCGAGAACCTTTTGTGGCATATGTATTCGCGTACGCGTCAAAGTCCGGGATCGATTGTTCAAAAAGCGATCGGCGGGATAGAAAACGCGCTTTGGGATATCAAGGCAAAAGCGTTGGGTGTTCCTGTGTATGAGCTTTTCGGGGGTCCGGTCCGCGACACCATTCCTCTTTATTGGTCTCATTGCGGAACATCGCGGGTTCGTGCATGGCAGATAATCGGAAAGCCCCAAATTAAAACATATGAGGATGTGAAGGAATTCGGACGTGAAGTCCGCGCGTCAGGATTTAAAACACTCAAGACGAATATTGGGGTTCTTGGCGAGAATCCGTACGTCTACATGCCTGGGTTTTTCAAAAGTCCAGGAGGTCCTGAAATGAATGCGGATTATGATATTCTTAAAGCGGTTGATGGCTGGATCGGTGGGCTCCGAGATGCGGTTGGTCGTGATGTGGATATTGCGCTTGATCTCAATTTCAATTTTAAAACCGAGGGGTATATAAAAATCGGTCGGATGCTCGAGAAGTATAATCTTTCGTGGCTTGAGATTGATTCGTACGATCCGGATGCGCTTCGGATGATTAAGGATTCAGTCAGAACTCCGATAACGTCATGCGAGAATCTCTATGGTACGCGTCAGTATCGACCGTTTTTTGAACGGCACGCCATGGACGTCGCCTCAATCGATGTTATTTGGAACGGGTTTTCGGGAGCGAAGAAAATTGCCGATATGGCGGAGCTCTACGAGATGAATGTAACGCCGCATAACTATAATGGCCATTTGTCGACATTCATTAGCGCTCAATTTTGTGCGCTCGTCCCGAATATGCGGATTGCGGAGATCGATATTGATGACGTGCCGTGGCGCGATGAGCTTTTTACGAATCGCCCGGAAGTTGAGGATGGTGTGTTGAAGATTCCTGTCCTACCCGGATGGGGAACGGACGTGAATGAAACGGCACTTGCGGATCATAAATGGACGAAATAGAAAAAAAGATGAAAATCGGCATTCTCGGGCCAGGAGCTGTTGGCGGTTTCCTGGCTAGTTTATTTTGGAAAAGTGGAGAGCGTGTTTTGTGCATTGGAAAAGCGGGAGACGTGAGTGCGATCAAGGAGCGAGGGATTACTATCGAAAGTCCTATTTTCGGAGATTTTGTCGCGCGGCCAGAAATAGATACAGAACTCCGCGTTCCAATTGATATTCTTTTTATTACCGTGAAGTCGTCGTTCCTGAAAGAAGCGCTTCGTGCGGTGAATAAAGAGTCAATAAAAAGCGCGGTGATCATTCCGCTTTTAAATGGTATTGGGCATGCAGAGATTATTCGGGAGATTTTGGGCACGTCGGTTGCGGCTGGAACGATCGGTCAGATTGAGGTCGTAAAGGATTTAAACGGGAGCGTGCGCCAAGTATCCCGCCAACATCCGCATATTGACATTGCGTCTGATGGTGATGTCTCATCGAGTCGCCTTGAAGAAATCGTGGATGCAATCCGTCGAGCCGGAGTATCCGCGTCTATTCTTCGGTCCGAAGCAGAAGTCATTTGGAAAAAGCTTGTGCGTCTTAATGCAACAGCATCTCTCACCGCCGCATTTCAGAAGCCGATAGGGGTTATTCGTTCTGACCCCGACCTGCGACGCCTGCTCGAGGGAATCGTACGTGAAGGAGTAGCAATCGCAGGGCGCGAAGGAACAGAGATTGACTCGGAAGAAACGATGGAAGAAATTGACCGGCTTCCCGAAACACTCATGACGTCTCTCTCACGCGATGTCGCGGCGCGCGTCCCGTCTGAGATTGATTCGATCACGGGCGGCGTGCTGAAGAAAGCGAATTTTTACGGCATACCAGTTCCTTTTCTTGAGGGTGCCTACAAGAGAATACAAAAGAGAATTTCGTAAATTCGACAATGCGGATATCTATAATAATTGATTTTCTATGAAAACCATTTTCATGACATGCCAACTCGGGCAGGAACTTCGCGATTTCATGGTCGGTACGTTTTACAAAATTGCCCAAGCGGACAAAGGCGTCCGTCTTATTGTATTTGCCCCGCCGAATACCATCGACGACATGCGAAAGAATTTTGCAAACGAGCACTGCATTGTAGAACCGCTCATTATCGAAAGACCGAAAGGCCGGATGGCAAGGATGTTTTTTGGATTTATGGCGTCCTATCCCATGATTCCGACAGAAACGATTTATATCCGTCAGCGTTATGCCTATCTAAACGGGGGGAGTTTTTCCGGTTTCGTGGTCAAGAGAATTTTATGGGTTCTGGGGCACACGTCTGTCGCGCGGAAGATCGTGCGCGCGATCTGGTATCGGTTTTTTTGTGACGATTACAAGTGGAGTGAGTATTTTGATCGGTACAAGCCCGACGTTGTGTTTGGAACGAGCGGGTTTCGCTGGTGGGATTTTACTATATTAGCGCACGCGAAGCGCCGGGGCATTCCAACGGTTCTTATGCTCCGAAGCTGGGATAATCTTTCGACCAAAGCGTTTCTTTTTGTTATTCCCGATATGCTCCTCGCACAAAATCCCGTGATGGTGACTGAGGCGATCGATTGGCATGACGTGCCGAAAGAAAAAATACGTCTTGTCGGTTCTCCTCCCTATGACCACTATGCAAATTCGTCATGGTTTTTATCGCGTGAAGAAGTTGCGCGCCGAATCGGCATTGACTTCCGAAAACGCTGGATCGGATATTTTTCCGGTCCGCTTTTTACCGGTGTCCTTGGATGCGAGGATACCGGCGAACATATAAAGATGATTCAGGACGCGATTCAGGGCGGAAGAATCCAAAACGCTGAAGTTATTGCAAGCATTCATCCGGATAATAAATCGGTCCTCGAGGCGTATAGGGTCCATTGCCCGGTATTAAACCTTGTCAAAGGATGGAAATTTGATGTTGAGCAGACGCGGCTTCTTGCAAGTTTCATCAGGGAGTGCGGCGTCATGACGCATTTTGGTTCGACGGTGTCCTTGGATGCCGCGATTCTCGATACGCCGTCTATCATTGTCGGTTTTAACGGATATCGGGAAAAAGATTTTCCGTGGCAGAAAAAACTTTCCGTTGCGTTTGACCATACTCTCCATATGCACTATCTTCTCCGGACAAAGGGGATGATTCGTGTAAATACTGAAACAGAATTTATAGACGCAATTAATACGTATCTGGGAAACCGCGTGCTCCACCAAGATGGGAGAGCGCGGCTCGTTAATGACCTTGTGGGACCGGTTGACGGCAGGGTCGGAGAAAGGGTATTTAACGCCGTTCTTTCGATGGCGAAATGACGCGCTACCAAGGACGTTTGTGTGGAGTTATAAGGGGAGGAAAACAATATGACCTCAACGAATCCTAAGAAAATACTTGCCGTGATCGGCGCCCGCTCGGGGTCCCGGGGCGTACCCCATAAAAACATCCGTGATTTGGGCGGCAAACCATTGATGGCGTGGATTATTGAGACTGCAAAAAAATCTCGGTATGTGAATCGAGTTGTTGTGTGTACCGATTCGGCTGAATACGCAAAAATTGCCAAGAGGTATGGCGCAGAAGTTCCATATCTTCAACCACCGGAAGTTTCTGAAGGAACAGATTTTGAATACGTACGTTATGCGCTCGCACAATTGAAAGAAAAAGAAGGGTATGATCCTGATATTATTGTTCGGCTTATGTCAGTTGTGCCGTTTCAGAAAGCGGAGGACATTGATTCCTGTGTGGAAGAACTCCTGCGCCACCCGGACGCTGATTCCTCTGTCGTTGTAGCGGAAGCCCGACAAAACCCTCATAAGGCCTTGAAAATCACTCCAGAGGGAAGATTGGTATCATTTATGACGGGAGAAGGAAAAGGGGTAGAGCCTACCAAACGGCAGTGGTATGAAAAAGCGTATTTTCGCGCGAATATAGTTGCTACGTATCCACGAGTGCTTCGCGAAACCGGAACGATCGTGGGAAATCACGTACGGCATCACGCGATTCCGCAGGAGCGCGCAATTGATATTGACTCTGAAATTGATTTTGTGATTGCAGAAGCACTCTTAAAAGAGTTTGGCATGAGAAATAGTGGAGATTTTGTATAGCTATGGAAATACGAAATAAACTGAGTATTCTATATAAGGGCGGGGTATTTTATGATTGGTGTTTCCACTATGGCGGATAGCGCCAAAAAAATCTTTATTACCGGAGCGGCGGGGTTTGTGGGTTCTTGTGTTACCCAGAAGGCGGTAGAGAAAGGATATGATGTTCATATTCTTGTCAGGGAAAATACCGATCTGAGAAGGATTGAAGGTATCAGGTCCGGTTTGAAAATCCATACCGGGAATTTATTGGATTTTAAGGGCTTAAGAAAAATATTCCTTGATGTGAAGCCCAATGGTATAATACATTTTGCTACTTCAAATATGATGAGCGGCGTGAGAGCTTCGGATGAAGTAGTGATCAAAACCAATATTCTGGGAATTGTTAATTTATTTAATGCGGCAGAGGATATTGCGTACGAGTTTTTTATAAATACTGGTAGTCCTTTGGAAATTGACCCTGGAGAGTTATATGGCATCACCAAACTTGCCGCGACTCTTTACGGTCAGGCGCTTGCCACGACCAAAGGTAGGCCGATTTTGACTCTGCGTCTTGCCACCCCGTACGGCCCCGGGATACAGGAAGGCCGGTTGATTTTTAATATAATAAGTCAGGCCCTCCGCAATTCGGATCTGGCGTTAAGTAGGCCCGAAGTTTCCAGGGACTTTATTTTTGTTGAGGATATAGCAGAGGTTTACTTTGAGGCCATAGAAAAATCGAAAGATTTGAAAGGAAAGATCTTTGATATCGGCAGCGGGGTCTCCACTTCCCTGAATGATCTCGCACGTCTCGTCCTTAAACTTACCGCTTCCCGAAGCAAGGTGCGCTGGGATCCTACTCTTGCTACTTCTTATGATAATCGTGTTTGGAGGACTGATACGGAGAAAACATTTGCCAATTTTGATTGGAGGCCGAGGTATTCTTTGGAGGCGGGGCTGAAGAAAACCATAGAGTGGTTTAAGGAGATTTACCGGGTATGAAGATAAAAAATAGCACTATAAATAAAAGCGTTTTAGTTACCGGGGGGTCGGGATTTATCGGATCAAATTTTGTCCGTCATTTTTATCATGCCTACCCGGATTATCGAGTAGTAAATTTAGATTTTTTAACGTACGCGGGAAATACGGATAATTTGAAAGATATTGAGGAGCTGGAGAAGGGCATTTTGCCGGATGAAAGGCGGTACCAGTTTGTTCAGGGAGATATATGTGATGTCGAGATTCTCGCAAAACTTTTTGAAAAATATAATTTTGAGTTTGTTTTCAATTTCGCAGCCGAAACCCATGTAGATCGTTCAATCATGGGCATTAGTGATTTTATCCGTACGAACATAAGCGGCGTATGCGCGCTTATTGAGGCGGTGCGCCGCAATAAGACAACTCGTTTCGTTCATATTTCTACAGATGAGGTGTATGGCTCGACCGTAAGAGGCGGAGCGGATGAAGACGCACCGTTTCGGCCTGCAAGTCCTTACGCGGCTTCAAAGGCCGCTGCGGATTTGATTGTCCAGGCATTTATGAGAACTCACAGCGTTCCCACGGTGATTTTACGCGGATCAAATAACTATGGACCTTTTCAGTATCCGGAAAAACTTATTCCTCTCGCGATTTCCAATGTGATTGATGGGCGTAAAATTCCGGTTCACGGAACTGGCGAGCACGTACGAAGCTGGCTTAACGTTAACGATTTTTGCCGGGCCGTGGATCTGGTAGCCAGGCGCGCGCCCGACTACGGGATTTATAACGTTTCCGGCGAGGAGATGACCAATTTAGAAATTCTTCAAAAAGTTGTTTCGCATCTTGACATCCGGCTCGCGGACCACAAAGAACATGTAAGTGACAGGCCCAATGCCGATCTGCGTTACGCTCCGGATTCAACAAAAATACGGCGTGAGCTCGGTTGGGCGCCGGAAGAGAATGTAGAAAAATCACTCGGTAACGTAGTGGCGTGGTATCTTACGAATCAGGATTGGTTGAAAAAAATCAAGTCAAGGCGAGAGTATCAGTATATTTATGAAAAGCAGTCAAGAGGGCAGTGGTATTAATAATTAGATAGAAGCGGGAATCATCATGAAAATAATTATCTTTTGCGGCGGACTGGGTACCCGCATGAAAGAAGACACCGAGTTTAAACCAAAGCCACTGGTCAAAGTGGGCGGCGTTCCTATTTTGTGGCACATCATGAAAATTTATCAGCATTATGGCTTCAACGAGTTTATCTTACCGCTGGGCTACAAAGGAGAAATGATTAAGGAATATTTTGTCAATAACCCCCACGATTTTACCGTTCACCTGGTTGATACCGGCCTTGAGAGTTTGACTGGGGAACGTATACATCGCGTGAAGCATCTTATCGGCGAAGACGAGTTTATGGTAACGTACGGTGACGGCGTTGCTGATATTGATATCCGAAAGTTGGCGGAATTCCACAGAGAGCAGGGTACCCTCGGTACTATTACCGGGGCGCATCCTTACTCAAAATACGGCCTTATTGTGAGCGACGAGAAGTCAAAATTAGTAACCGGGTTTGCGCAAAAACCCCGCCTCCACGATTTTGTAAACGGCGGATTTATGGTGTTCCATAAGAATGCGTTTGACTATTTTGACCACGGTACGATGGAAGACGCGTTTCCAAAACTTGTTGCCGAGAAACAGCTTTCTGTCTATGAACACAAAGGGTTTTGGAAAGCGATGGATACCCATCGTGAGATGGAAGAACTTAATGAATTATGGAACACCACACGGCCCTGGGCTGTATGGGAAAAGAGCGGACAGGAGGGATATATATGAAAGATCCATTCCACTTTTTAAGTCATACTTCCAAAATTTGTAGAAATTGCGGCCATCCGGTTTTGCCGTTTTTTTCACTGGGCGCCATGCCGCTTGTGAACACTTTTTTGCGAAAAGAAGATATTCCTCTGGAGAAGCGATTTGATTTAACTGTAGGTTTTTGTTCTTCTTGTTTTCTTACACAGCTCATGATTACTTTATCTCCCGAAGTGCTTTTCCGTGATTATGTGTATTTTTCTTCTGTTTCCTCATCTTTTCTTTCGCATTGCAAGAAAACAGCGCGTGAATTTATCAAGCGCTTTGACTTGGGAAAAGAAAATTTAGTTTTGGAGATAGCGAGTAATGATGGCGCACTGCTTCGGTATTTTCAGGAGCAGGGAATTGGGGTTTTGGGTATAGAACCCGCAAAAAATGTGGCTGAAGCAGCAAAAACACAGGGAATCCCAACTATTCCGGAGTTTTTTAATTACGCGTTTGCCAGAAAGTTAAAAGAGGAGCAAAAAGTATCGGCGGACCTAGTCATCGGTATGAATGTTTTGGCGCACGTTCCGGAGATTTCTGATTTTCTCAAGGGAGTTTCTTATATTCTTAAGCCGCAGGGCACCGCCGTCTTTGAATTTCCATATATTGAGGGTTTATTTGAAGGAAAGTTCGATACGATTTATCACGAGCATGTGTTTTATTTCTCGCTTCTAGCACTGCAGAACGTTTTCAAAAACGCCGGTCTCGAAATCTATGATCTCTCAATGACACCAATGCAGGGAGGATCGCTTATGATTTTTGCGGCGAAAGATGGAGTTTTTTCGGTAAACGCCAGGGTGCGAACTTTTGCGAAGCGAGAGAGCAAGTATGGCTATGATAAATTGGCAACGTATCGCAGTATTGCCGGCAGAGCACAAAAAAACAAAACGGAATTATTAGCACTTCTTAAAAATTTAAAAAAAGAAGGAAAAAAGGTTATCGCTTACAGCGTTCCAGCTAAGGGCATTGTTTTGCTAAATTATTGTGGCATAGGGGAAAATTACCTTGCTTTTTCGGTTGATAAATCTCCAGCCAAACAAGGTCTCTATACCCCGGGCGTTCATTTGCTTGTGCACCCGTTGGCGCAAATCTATAAGGAAAAGCCCGACTATCTTTTAATTCTTTGCTGGAATATTGCCGATGAGGTAATGGCCATGGAGGAACTCAAACCGTTCCGTGATAGAGGAGGAAAATTTATTGTGGCAGTTCCGAAGGTAAAAATATATTAAAATGGATACACATTCTGTATTTGCTTCCCGTGTTGAACGGGCGCGCAAAAGTCGAGAGTATCAAAATTATCTTCAAGTTCGTGATGCGGTGTTCAAGATGATGTCGTATATGCCGGATGGAGGGGAGGCGATCCCCAGCGCCTATTGGAGAGAGGAATTGTCCGGCATGGAGTACATGTTGGATGCATCTCCCTTAATCATCGAGAAGCTCCGTCATCACTGTTACCATTTGACCGGGGTGCGGGAATATGATTATCGTCCTCATCACGCCCATCGCTCGCCTGCGCTAGAGCGTCAATTTCGGATGCTTCGTTCGCTTGACTCTAAGGGACTTTTTGTTCCGGAGCCGCCGGAACTTGGCGGTTTCGGGTATAACATTGACGGGAAGCTAATAAACACCGATACGCTCCTATTTTATAGAAGTTTACTTGTTCTTGATAAAGCGGGGCTTCTTGATCAATTCCGGGACGATCAGCAACGAAAAATTATTTTGGAGATCGGAGGAGGGTGGTGCGGATTTGCGTATCAGATGAAAACTTTGTTCCCCAACTTGACGTATATTGTTGTTGATTTGCCGGGCTCCATCCTTTTTGGCGCGACCTACATTAAGACCTTGTTCCCTAATGCCCGCGTGCTCACGGTTGCGGACAATTTCGGCCTCCCGCCGCAAGAAACCGTTAGCGGGTATGATTTTATTTTTATTCCTCATCACCTCTGGCCCGCGCTTAATTTCGGACGGCCGGACCTTACTGTGAATATGGCGTCTTTTCAAGAAATGACCACGGCGCAGGTTGAGTCATACGCCAAGAAAATACATTCTTGGGGGTGTTCTGCTCTTTATAGCATCAATCGCGATCACTCTCCGAATAATCCGGAGCTTACCACAGTAAGTTCAATTCTTGGACGTTATTACGATCTTACAGAGATGCGCCTGCCGACACCGAAAGAAAAGCCGACGACGCGTGAGAGGATAGTAAAAATTGTAAAATTTATTTTAGGAAAAAGATCCGGGGTTCCATCAATACATGAATACCGGCATTTGGTTGGAAAACCGAAGTGATAATTCTATGGGCATGAATCCCACACATAACTAACACTTGGTGTGGGCTCGTTCCAGGTAAAAGGTAATACTGCACGTGTACGTCTTGCATAGACTGATAGAACTCTAAGCAAACGTTTATAGTGTTAGTTATGTGTGGGATGAAATTCATAAAAACGAAAATTGACGGGGTCTATGTGATTGAATATGAGGTGTGGAAAGATGAGCGGGGATATTTCGACCGTTTGTTTTGTAAGGACGAACTGGCTAAGTCCGGCATCCAATTTGATATCGTTCAGATAAACCACTCGTTCAGTAAGTATAAAGGGACACTGCGAGGTTTGCATTTTCAAAAAGAGCCCAAAGCACAAGACAAAATGGCGAAGTGCCTTAGGGGGGCGCTTTACGACGTTGCGGTTGATCTCCGTAAGGATTCGCCTACGTACGGCCAGTGGATTGCCGAGGAGCTTTCGGAAGAAAATAAAAAAATGCTTTTGGTTCCTAAGGGCTGCGCCCACGGATTTCAGACGCTCACCGACAATTGTGAAGTCATATATTTTATGTCTGAATTTTATTCCCCGGAACATTCTTTTGGGATCCCTTGGGATGATCCACTTTTAGGGATTGAGTGGCCGATTTTGAATCCAATTCTTTCGGAAAAAGATAAAAACTGGAAACAGTTTGATTCCCCAAAAGCATGAAAAAGATTTTACTTATTGGGAGTCATGGACAGCTGGGAAGAGCCGTAGCAGAAAACGCGGCGAGATTCGATTTTGAAATTGTGGTCACTGATCGCGAGGAACTTGACGTGACAAGATATCAGGAGCTGGAACGTAAGATTAAGGATGTGTGCCCAGTGATACTGCTTAATGCCTCGGCATATAATGCTACGACAAGAGCCGAAGAGGAGGTAGAAAAGGCGTTTTTGTTGAATTTCGAGGCAGTAAGAAGCATGGCAAAAATTTGCCGTGAGACAGGGGTCCTCTTTGTAACCTATAGTACCGACTATGTTTTTGACGGCGCCAAAGGCGCGCCGTATAGCGAAGAAGATTACCCGAACCCTTTGCAGGTTTATGGTATATCCAAACTTGCCGGAGAGTATGCAGCGCTGAATTACCATCCAGACGGCGCTCTCGTTATAAGAACATGCGGGCTTTACGGAGGAAAAGAAGGGAGTCCTGTCAAAGGCAATGTAGTGCTTAATCTCCTGAAAGAAGCAAAAGATAAGGAAGTGATAGAGGTTTCGTCTGTCGAAATAGCAAGTCCGACATATGCTTCACATCTGGCCGAGGCGAGTTTGAAGATGTTACAGATCGGAGTTTCGCCTGGCGTTTACCATTTGGTTAATGAAGGTTACTCGAGTTGGTCTGATTTTGCGAAAATGCTTTTCAATCTTGCGGAATTGCCCGTGAGCGTCGTTCCGGTAGCGCGCGGCGAGAGGTTCAGCCCGATACGAAGGCCAAAGTTTTCCGCGCTTGCAAATATCAAAGCCAAAAAACTGGGGATAGCTCTTCCAACGTGGCAGGAGGGTCTGGCTGATTACGTTACATTTTTAAAAGACGCTGAAATTATATGAAGTTATGAAGGGTGATTTACCACTAATAAGCATCGGTCTCCCGGTTTATAACAGCGCGTATACGCTTCCTCGCGTACTGGATTCGCTTCTTTCGCAGACGTACCGCAATCTTGAACTTATTATTTCCGATAATGCTTCCAGTGATGAAACGCCGATCCTTGTGGCAGAGTATGCGAAAAAAGACAGTCGCATTCGGTATATCAGGCGTGGAGAAAATCTCGGATCGGTTAACAATTTTTTTTTGGTGTTTTCCGAGGCGCGGGGAAAATATTTTATGTGGGCTGCAGGGGACGACGGGCATGACCCGCGTTTTATTGAGTCGCTTCTTGGTCCATTGGAGAGCCATACCGATTACGGAGTTTCTATGTGTTCTTACGAAAGGATTGCTCCCGACGGAATACGCACGGAAGTGGTTTTGTCGGACCGGTATGACTTGCGTGTGTTGAATTATCATGCGGTTTTTAAAAAAATGATGCAGAAAGAACCGATTAGTATGGCGATCTATGGCCTTTTTCGTACCGATGCGTTGCGCAAGCTTTTGGCGCGGCCCCTTCCGTATTGTATCGGGTGGGATCGTGTACTCATGTGTGAGGCGGCGCTTGCCATGCATATGTATACTATTGAGCCGGTACTTTTCTATAAATATACAAATCCTGTGCCCGTGAAGGAGCGGGGAGAAGATTCTTTGTCCCGGGTATATAATAAGTCATTTCCGAATACCAGATTTTTGTGGGATCTTCTCGTGCGACTCATAACTTCGCGAAGTATCCCCTGGCAGAGAAAATTGTTTATTCCCGTTCCCTGGCTTAGGTTTTTCTGGAGACAAAGACAGAGAGTCTTGTTAGATTTCAAGTCGGTTTTTACCATACATGGAAAATAGAAAATCAAAAATACTTTTTGTTTTCCGTTCGTACAATCACCTGCCGACTTTCCGAAAGTCCGTCCGGCTCCTGGCAGATAGGGGGCATGAAGTTTCAGTGCTTTTTCACGGAGGCCTGACCGATAACACCCTTGAGGAAATACGTCAATTTGAAGGTAATCCGGATAATATCACTTACGATTGGACCATGCCTTCGCAAAGAGGCGGCACGTTTGTATTTCATTCGCGGGAAGTTTTGAATTACCGCAAGCATTTGCTTAAAGCGGGCGGCCTTCAATTCTATGCTGAGCGTTGGAGGGGCTATCTTCACCCTAAGCTGCAGAAAATTTTTGCATGGAGAATAGCACGCGAATTAGTCAAAACCGGACTGGCCGGATGGTTTCTTAAACTAATTGAAAGATTAACACCGCCGCAATCCGACGTACTATCGCACCTAAGGAATTTAAATCCTGATATAGTGGCGGTAACTCCGTTAAATCAGCGTTATTCCTCTATGGAGTTGGAATATCTCAAGGCCGCGGTTACATTGGGTGTTCCTTCTGTTCTTCTTATGGGGTCTTGGGACCACATTACCTCTAAGGGAATTTATCATATCGTGCCCGATGTTTCGTTAATATGGAACGAGGAGCAGGTACAAGAGATGTGGGAGCATCATAGAATACCTCGCGATAACCTGCGCATCGTGGGAGCGCCGACTCTGGATCACTGGCTTGATTTCGATGATCCTACGCCGCGGGAAATTTTTTGTAAGAATTACCGCTTGAGACCGGATGATTCGATTATTATGTATTGCTGTTCTTCTAACGTCATTATTGGAAGCGAAACTGCGTCGGTGACTGAACTTCGCAAGATTCTGGATGAATCAGCCGACGAACGTCTCAAAAGAACGCAGATTATTTTTAGGCCCCACCCCAAAAACTTTAAAATTTATGAGAAGCTTCAACTTCCGGGTGTAACGGTTATACCGCGCGGAGATGTTCTATACGGAAAATTGGAAGGACAAAGAATTTTTTATGATACGCTCATGCATTCTTCGCTCGTGTTTGGAATCAATACCAGCGCCATGCTGGATGCTATGCTTTTGGGAAAGCCGGTGATTGCTTTATACAAAGATCAATATACGGCAACACAGGTTGAAATGTATCATTTTAACTCGCTTTTACATATGGGAGCGATTGAGTTTGCAAAGACACCCGATGAAATTCGTAAAGCTATTCTTGATATTTTTGAAGGGCGCGATGTAAGGAAAGAGAAACGCGAACGTTTTATACGTGATTTTATCCGGCCGCGCGGGATAAAGATATCTGCCAACGAGGTCATCGCTGATGAGATTGAAGATATACTAAAATCATCGAAACATTCTCTGCTTTTTTGACGTTTAAATGAGTATGAAGGTTCTTGGAATAATTCCGGCAAGGGGTGGTTCAAAGGGAGTTCCCCGGAAAAATATCCGGAATCTTTGTGGTAATCCTTTGATTGCCTGGACCATTGAAGAAGCGAAAAAATCAAAACTTCTTACGCGTATAATTGTAACTACCGAGGATTCCGAAATTGCGAAGGTTGCACGCGCATATGGAGCAGAAATTCCGTTTATGCGCCCTAAAGAGCTCGCGGCAGATCTTTCAACGGATATGGATTTTCTTACTCATGCGCTTGATTGGCTCCGCGATAAGGAAGGATATGAACCCGATATTGTTGTTACGCTTCGCGTGACCGCTCCATTAAAAACAGCGGCGCATATTGATGAAGGTATTCAAAAATTGATTGACAATCCCGATGCTGATGCCGCGCGTCCTATTCACGAGTCGCCGAAGCATCCGTACAAGATGTGGAAGATTTCAGAAGACGAAACGCATCTGGAAGAATTTTTATCAAAATCATTTACCGGATTTGACGAGCCGCATAACTTACCGCGTCAATTATTCCCAAAAGTGTATGTTCATACGGGCGCCATGGATATTATGCGTCGTCGTACTATTCAGGAGTTGAAATCTACTTCGGGAAATAAACTTGCTTACTTTTTTATGGATCCAAAGGACTCAGTAAATATTGATAGTGAGATGGATTTTCAAATGGCGGAGTTTTTAATGAGTAAGCGCTTAGAAAATAAATAAACCTATGTCAAAACCTCATGAAGTAGTAATTCGAGATCCCGCCGACCGATTTGATCTTTCGTATGTATTTGCAAATAACCAGCCCGCTTTGGGAACCGATCCAAATGCATTAGTAGAAATGGCGCACATTGCAAAAGAAGTGGTCCCGGGGGTGAATTGCCGTGCGGTATTGGTCCATCCGGGTGATGTCGAAGAAATGGCAAATCTTATTAAGGGTTCTCCCGTACGATTGGAAATTGTGATGGATTTTCCTGATGGGAGGGGAGGCGTCACAACAAAGAGAGAACAGGCGCGCGCCGCAAACGAGGCGGGCGCGATCGGCGGCGATATTGTAATTAATCTTCATAAAGTCCAGTTTCGAGATAAAAAAGGACTTCTAGGAGAGTTCGCAGCAGTTCGCGAGCACCTCAAAGAAGTAAAAGTAATTGCGCAGATCCCGTATTTGTGGCAGTTTGATAAGGAATCAATCCCGTGGGTTTTGGATATACTTTCCGAGGCGGGCGTATACTGTATGAAGGATTGGACGACACGGGTAGATAATTTTTTGCTTCCGGAAGGAGCCCAGCTTGATTATGCACACGAGACGAGAATGAAGTATCTTGAATTTATGGCAAGTTACATTCGTACTCACAATATGCCGCTTCTTTTGAAGGTTGCGGGGAAGGTGATTCCTGAAAACGTAAAATCATTTATTAATGCGGGAGCGGTCTTAATCGGTACGAGCTACCGGAAAGCGCCCGCGCTCCGGGAGGCGCTTCTTCAATAACCACTACGAATGTACGAATAGATACGAACATACGAATAAGAAAAGAAAATTCGTAATTTCGTAAAAAATTCGTAACTTCGTAGTAATAATTGTGACAGAAAAATTTAATTTTAAAGATTTATTTATCTTTGAGATAGCAAATAACCATCAAGGCGTTTTTGATCATGGACTTCGCATTATTCGCGAGATGATAGGCGTTGCGCGTAAAACCGGTGTTCGCGCCGCAATAAAACTCCAATTTCGGGACCTTGATACGCTTGTGCATCCCAAGCATCGGAGGGATTCTGATGATCGGTTTATCCGCCGATTTCAGTCAACAAAGCTTCGGGATGAGCACTTCAAGGAATACGTGAGAGAAATTCAGCACGCGGGGCTTCTTACTATGTGTACTCCATTTGATGAACCGTCTGTCCAGAGCATCCAAAAAATGGGTATTGAAGTAATGAAAGTTGCGAGTTCTTCTTCAAATGATTGGCCGCTTTTAGAGGAAATTGCAAAGACAAAAAAACCGGTGGTGTGTTCTACGGGTGCGCTTACGTTTGAAAAAATTGATAAGGTGGTAGACTTTTTTACAAAGCGGAATGTAGATTTTGCTCTTCTTCATTGCGTTTCGATTTATCCGACGCCCAATCATCTTCTCTCATTGAATCAAATCGAGCTTATGCGCAAACGCTACCCGAATATCACGATTGGTTTTTCCACTCACGAAGACCCGAGAAATCCACACGTGATTCGTACCGCCTATGGGAAAGGGGCTCGGCTTTTCGAAAAACATGTCGGTATTGATGCCCCCGCGATTGCTTTAAATGCCTATTCTGCAACTCCGGAGCAAGTGGAGGTGTGGATCAACGCATGGAAAGAGGCGAAAGAAGCGTCTGGCTCTGAAGAACCGCGCGTAATTCCTCCAGAAGAGGTACGAGATGCGCGCTCATTTATGCGAGGAGTATACGTCTCTCGCGATGTGAAAAAGGGTGATGTGATAAGTCGCAAAGATGTATTTTTTTCGATCCCGGTGCTCGAAGGGCAGCTTACATCAGGGCAGTGGACCGAAGGAATGATTGCCGAAAAAGATTTTACAAAAGAGGATCCTATTATCGTCTAAGAGTATCTTAGTCGTGAATCTAAAAATCCGCCTTTCGAGCGGATTTTTAGATGATTTTGAGTTCTTTGAAAAGAAAGTACATCGGGGGCTCGAGTCCGGGATGCGAAATCCAGGACGGGTCTTCATTTGTTTCTTTTACAAGGGAAGGGAGATTATCTTCGATAAGACGGATTTTTTTCTCGCGAGCAAAGTCTTCGAGTTTTTTTGAAAGCTCCTTGATCTTTTGGGGACTTGCCCAGAAATACGATTTTACTTCGCTCTCGCTTGGCCGGACATCGCCGTGCCAGTGTGTTGCTTCAAAAATTGACCAGGCGTGATGCGTTCCACCATCGCGTTTGCATGGGTTCGGAAGTATTTTCTCTACACGAAGCGTGAGTTCATCGGCAATGAGGCCTGTTTCTTCGTCGAGTTCTCGAGCTGTTCCGGCGCCTGACGTATCGCCGTCGAGGTGCCCGGCGGGAAGCGCCATGCCGAAATTATTCTTTTTTCTTTCGATCATGAGGATATCCTCACCCTTGCGGATAAGGATACCCCCTGACGTATTGTCGCAGGCCTTTGCCATGAGAGCTTTTGAGCTAGACCAATCGCTTCACTAATTCTTCAGGTGTGTTAAGAACTTCGGTAAAGAGAATATCCCGGCATATTTCGCCGTTGGTTTCAACTGGTTCTTGCTCAAGTGCATAGATAATCATGTTGTGCCCATGCGCAAACCCCAGTTCAAGGGTGGTGTTTACGCCGAGGTATCCATCTTTATTGAAAATAAAACACACATCCGCTTTTCGGATTTTATTGAAATGCTCATGAACCATAGCGGGGATCTGTGCGCGATATGACTGGTTTTTTATTCGTTCGCTTTCGTTTTTGCTGTACAGTTCTTCGTTGTGATTAAAGTTTGGTTCAAAAACAACGGGTACCCCCAGTTCTCGTAATCGTGTGGCAAACGCTTTGATCTCCTTGCCATATCGCTGGGATCCGCAAATAACAATGCTTCTCATATATCCGTGGATTTAGTCGTGGTGTATAATAGTATGTATATTTTATAACTCTCGGTTTTATCGTAAAGTAACAGGCAATCCAGGAAACAAATACCCTTCACCGGGCGTTTATAATTGAGATAACCGACTAATAAAATTTATATGAAAGTAAAAGTGTTTGGAGCAGGATCTATTGGAAACCATATGGCGCAGGCCTCGCGGCGTATGGGGTGGAGTGTTTCAGTGGTTGATACGGATCCAAGAGCACTAGAGCGGATGAAAACCGATATTTATCCCAAGCGCTACGGCGCGTGGGATCCAGCGATCGAGGTCTATCAAGCGGGAAAGGATCCGAAGGGAGGGTTTGATATTATCGTAGTGGGCACGCCGCCTGATACCCATATGAGTATCGCTGCGGCAGCCATTGAGGAAAAGCCGCGACTCTTGCACATTGAAAAACCGTTGTGTCCTCCGACATTATCCGGGGTTGATGATTTTGTTCAGCTCACGAAGGAGTATCCCGAGGTATTGGTAACTGTTGGATATGATCACGCGGTTTCCGAAGGGATTGAGGCGGTTGTTGGAATGGTACAAAAAGAAATGTTCGGGAAAATCATAACCGTTGATGTGGAATTCAGGGAACACTGGCGAGGAATTTTTGCGGCTCATCCATGGCTTGCGGGTCCCTGGGAGACGTATCTTGGATATTGGAAGCGCGGAGGAGGCGCAAGCGGGGAAAATTCGCACGCGCTTCATCTTTGGCAGCATTTTGCAGAAATTCTCGGATGGGGAAAAATTTCCGAGTCGAAATCTATGCTTTCCATGAGAGAGGAAAAAGGAGCCGAGCACGATATTATCGCCGCGTTTCTTTTGCGGACCGAAAAAGGCGGCGTGGGTCGTGTCATACAGGATGTTATCACGTATCCGGTCCGAAAGTGGGCGAAACTCCAGGGTGAAAAAGGATTCATTGAATGGCATTGCGGCGGTGCGCCCGAGGGAGACCTAATCCGATATCAGATTGACGGAGAGGTCCTTATAGAAAAAATATTTCCCAAAAAACGTCCCGATGATTTTTATCGTGAGGTGCAGCACTACGATAAGCTTTTGAGGGGAGAAATAAAACCGGAGGATTCTCCTTTATCTTTTGAGAGAGGGCTCGCAATTATGCGTATACTTCAAAGCGCCCATTATGGATAAAGGTCCGCGGCTGACGATTTGTTCGGTGTATCATTCTCCGGAAACCAAAGAGTTTTTGGAGTTAAATTGGGAATTGGTTTCCCGCCTCAATTCGGCTAAGGACTGGATATGGACGGTAATGGATAATACCCCGTCCGATAGCCGCATAACCGTTGATGAAAAAAAATTTATTGTTTATAAAGGTTTGGATATAGAGTTTTTGAGGGATGTTTTTTCATGGCCGGAAGTAGTTAGCTTTCATCATAGCATGGCGATTAACTATCTTTTGAGGCGGGCGCGCTCCCGTTTCGTCATGTTGCTCGACAACGATTTTTTTATCGTGTATCCTGAGTGGATCAATAGCATCTTAGAACATATGATCAAGAACGACTTGGGGATATTCGGTGCGACTTACCACCCGCAATATTATAAAAAGTATAGATATTTTCCGGCCTGCAACTGCACTTTTATAGACAGCACCAAAATTGATCTGGCCACGGTCGATTTTACGCAGCAGTTTCTCGTGCATAGATTTTTAAAAATGGCGGGGGCAAAAGACAGAAAAGAATTGAACGATTCTCTGTCTCCGGCTTCTTCTTGGGAGCGGCTGTTCAGGAAAATTGTTAAGTTTTTGGGGGCGGCAACGAAGCGGACCAAGATTGGATACCTTAAAGATACGGGCTATCTTCTCTATAAGAGATTTTATGGAAGGACGGAGGTAAAGTATGAAACGCTCCAGGCCGTTTTCCGGCCCGATATGAAATCACGGTCATCTTTAATTGATTCATTCTTTCCCGATAGATGGTCCTACATCCCTAAAAAAAAGGATTATTATGCGACTATCGGATTCCGTGAGAAAGGGCTTTTCGATTTTAGTAATAATGGCTTTGAGGAACATATGTGGCAGGGGAAACCGTTCGCAGTTCATGTGCGCAGGGTCTGGAAGAGAAAAGACATACCCGAGTGTACGGAGATTCTTAAAAAAACAATCCTTTAGCCGTCTAAATGAGCATGCTTAAAAAAGTTTTTTATAAATTGCGCGGGTGGTGGCAAAAGGACGAGCTCTACGATAGTTTTCGGAAAATCCGGGGCGGAAAATGGGTGATAGGATATGACGATTGGAAGAGATTGGAAAGAATCGTTACGCAATATCGCCCCAAACATATTCTTGATTTAGGAACCGGCATAGGGGGTTCGGTAACGTGCATAACGAAGGTCGCTCGGGGGGGCGCTATAATTCATACGGTTGAACAGTCGGAAAAGTGCATCCGTATTGCCAAAGAACTGATTCCAAAGGAGTTTCAAAATCAAATTACATTCCATCATTCGGATATAGAAATAATTGAATTTTCAAAAATTCCTTTCCGTCATTTTATACAGTACAAAAATCTGCCCCGGGGCGACTGGGATTTAATCGTAATAGACGGGCCGTGGTTAAAATTTGAAAACGAAAAATTAATTGACCTTCCTGCCTCTGATATCTTGTCTCTTTTTTCGGAACTCAAAACCGGATGCCTGATTTATCTTGACAACAGAAGAGAGCTTCGTGTGCTGATGGAACGTCATTTTTATTCATATCTGGATATGCTGGAGAAAGACGATCGTTTTATTTTTTGGAAAAGAAATTCAAAACCTTTTTCCGATTTAGACGACGCGCTTTTCGAAAAAATAAAGGCGTACGGGTATTTTGATAGGTGAGAATTTTCTCATCGTCCGCTTGTATAGTATTGCGACGATCGTACGAATATTATAGTAAGTTAGTTTAACTTAGTATGGATTTAGAAATAGTCAAAAAAATCAAAGTAGTGGCCTTTGACTTTGACGGCGTAATCGCCGATTCCAACCGTCTGAAGCGGAACGCGTGGTTTCAAATTTTTCCGGAATCATTGAATATTAAACATGAAGAGATACAGGAGATTCTCGATTTTAAAGGAGGGGAAACTCGTTTTGTAATTCTTCGAGAGATTTTTACTAAGAAAGGAATCACCAATGAAAAGGAAATTGAATCATTCGTAAATGAGTATGCACAAAAATTTGATGAGCGGGTACAAGGTGGCGCAATTTTCATGCCGGAAGTGGAGGAAATTCTTCCACGTCTTGCGTCACAAGTTATTCTTTATATCAATTCTGCAACACCAACAGAATCATTGTGTGCAATAGTAAAAAAAATGGGGATCATTCATTATTTCAAAGATGTTCTCGGAAATCCTGGAACAAAAAATACCGAAAGCAAAAAAGACAATCTTCGGTTGATACTAGAGCTTGAGAAGGTTACTCCAGAAGAGCTTTTGTTTATTGGTGATCATCAAATTGATCGCGCGGCCGCAGAGGCGATCGGGTGTCAATTTTTGGGAGTCCCGAATGAGTTTAATAAATGGAGCGAAGAAATGGGATTTTTTCTTCTTCCCCATTTCTCCATGATTGAGTCATACCTTAAGAATTAACATTTCATGGCAACGCTGGTAAGAAAAAATTTTCTTGGTCAAACGCTTTCTTCCGAACCTCAACCGGGAAAGCGGCTCCTTGAGCCACTTAAATCATTTGCGATTGAACATTCGCTCCCGTTTAAAATTCTTGAGGAAAATAATGTTGTAAATACAGCAGAGATTCATGAGTCAGAAGGGGATTTGTGGATATGCCTTGAGGGAACGGTGACGTTTATATGCGGGGGAACATTGGGAAACCCGCAACGATTGGAAAAAGATCCCCGAGAATGGAAAGGTGATTCAATCGATGGGGGAGAGGAATTTATCTTGCATCCTGATGATATTCTGTGGATTCCCGCGCGCGAGCCGCATCTTCATAAGACAGACGGCGTTACGCGCCTCCTTATTGTAAAAATACCCGAAAGAATATAATGAAAAACGAAAAAGCGATTTTTAATTTGTTTGATCTCACGGGGTGTGTTGCCATTGTAACTGGCGGGTTGGGTCAGCTTGGACACCAGTATGTTAAAGTGCTTGCCGATGCTGGAACGCGGGTGGCGATTTTCGATATTACAAACAAAGTGAATTCGGTTATCGCGCCGCTTCTTGACTCGGGGGAGGCATCACTCCATGTTGTTGATATCACAAAAAGGGACGATGTACGAAGAGGATTTGAGGAAGTTGAGAAAAAGTTCGGTATTCCAACGATTCTTATAAATAATGCAGGCATTGATGCGCCGCCCGATGCTCCGGCGTCAACGACCGGCCCTTTCGAGGATTTCTCGGAGGAAGTTTGGGACGCGGTCATTGACTCGCACCTGAAAGGCATGTTCTTTATGTCGCAGGAGTTTATCCGGCATATCCGCGGTACGGGCAAGGAGGGCTCGATCATCAATGTATCATCCACATACGGAGTCGTATCGCCCGATCAATCGATCTATGAATTTAAGCGAGCGGGCGGAGAAGAATTTTTCAAGCCGGTCGCCTACAGTGTCGCGAAATCAGGCGTTTTGAATTTTACGCGCTGGCTTGCCGAGTATTGCCGGGCGCGGGGCGTCTCGGTTCGCGTAAATACCCTTGTTCCCGGCGGGGTATTCAATAGCCAGCCGCCGGAGTTCGTGGAAGAATACAACAAGCGAACAATCCTCGGCCGAATGGCGCGTGTGGATGAATACAACGCGGCAATTTTATTTCTTGCATCACACAAGGCGTCTTCGTACATGACGGGTTCTATGCTTGTGATTGATGGAGGGTGGACGGCACGATAGGCACCGGGCATTAGGAATTAAGGACTCGTGTTAATTACTTGAGTCGTGATAAGATAGCGTAATGAAATTTTCGCTCGTGATCCCAGCGTATGATGAAGGTGCAACTATTGAATCCGTTGTAAGGGGCGTTGTTCGGGTTCTCCGTAGGGACAAGTTTGATTTTGAGGTTGTCGTAGTAGATAATGGATCGACCGATAATACTGCCGAAATTTTAGCCGCGCTGAAGAAAGAAATGGCGGAAGTAAAGACCGTTAGGGTATTTCCGAACAGAGGATATGGAAACGGATTTTTAACTGGACTTTCTAATTCATCGGGAGAGATTCTTGGGTGGATGCATGCCGACAGCCAAGTTGATCCAGAAAAAATTCCTGCTTTATATAATAAACTTCTTTCCGAAGACCTTGATCTCTGCAGGGCAGTGCGCATTGAAAGAAAGGAGTCATTCTTTAGGATAGTGCAAAGCCGAGCATATAATACTCTTTTCCGGCTGCTTTTCGGCGGCCGCCACCGTGACATTAACGGGTCGCCCAAGATTTTCAAACGTGCATTTTACGAACGTCTGAATCTCTTTTCCCGCGATTGGTTTCTGGATCCGGAACTTATGATAAAAGCCATGCGGATAGGAAGTAAAATCGGGGAGGTGGAAATTTATTGGGACGCAAGGAAGGGAGGTCCGTCGCATGTCTCGCTCCTTACGGCGCTTGAGTTCTTAAAAAATCTGCTTAAGTACAGATTTTTCAGCAAGGGACTTTTAAATATAAACGAAAAACAAAGATCTTTGAATTCGGCATCCTCCTTGCGTTTTCCGTAGATCGCTGCGCGGTCGGTTATCTCCATCTCCAGCTAAAACCCTCAGGGGTTTGGAGGCGTTACATTGATAATGACCAAGAGTACGATATTTGAGGACTTATTTAACTTGACGAGTGAGGTTGCGATTGTCACGGGAGGGCTGGGGCAGTTGGGGGCGGAATATGCTAAAATTCTTGCCGAAGCCGGTGCTACCGTCGCCATTTTTGACGTTAAAGATTCTTCGAGTTCAAAAGTGGAAGGACTCATCAAAGAGGGTTATAAGATATCAGTACATAAAGTTGATATAACTAAAAAAGATGAAGTGAGGCGCGCTTACGGGGAAGTGACTAAAAGTTTTGGAACGCCGACCATTTTGGTAAATAACGCTGGCATTGATAATCCGCCAAACGCCTCCGCAGCAGATATCGGACCCCACGAAGATTACCCGGAAGAAAGTTGGGACGCGGTTATTGACTCCCATCTCAAGGGAATGTTTTTAATGTCTCAGGAATTCATACGCCTGATAAAGCCGACCGGTAAACATGGAAGTGTTATAAATATTTCATCGACCTACGGCGTGGTTTCGCCGGACCAGTCCATTTACGATTTCAGACGCAAACAGGGTGAGGAGTTTTATAAACCTGCGGCCTACAGCGTTGCAAAATCCGGCGTCTTAAACTTTACGCGCTGGCTCGCGGAGTACTGCAGACAGAGAAAAGTTCCCGTGAGAGTAAACACGCTTGTTCCCGGAGGGGTTTTTCAGGGTCATCCAGATATATTTATCGAGGAATGTAAAAAGAGAACTATTTTGGCGCGTATGGCCCGTGAGGATGAGTATAACGGCGCGATTTTGTTTTTAGCGTCACACAAGGCGTCTTCGTACATGACGGGTTCTATGCTTGTGATTGATGGAGGGTGGACCGCACGGTAGTTGACAACATAAATAATGTTTATGCACTCTGGAATTTTACAAAATAATCATTCATCTGCGTTCTGGAGAAACCGTCCCGTGCTCGTTACCGGCGGGGCCGGTTTTATTGGATCATGGCTTGCGGATGGTCTTATTCGGCGCGGCGCGGATGTTACTATTCTTGATATCAAAAAAGCTCTCCCGGATGCCGGCGGCCACTATGACACTCTGCGAAGCAAGGGGAGATATATTCAGGGTGATGTTCGCGATGAAAAAGTGCTCGAGGATATACTCCGGCGCTACCATATCACAACCGTGTTTCATCTTGCCGCAGAAGCAATCGTGGGGAACGCCCTGAAGGATCCCGGAGAAGCGCTTGATACGAATATTCGCGGCACGTGGACCGTTCTTGAAGCTGTTAGGCGGCTCAATCCAAAGATACACGTTATCACCGCATCGTCTGACAAAGCGTATGGCGCTCACGAAACACTTCCGTATACAGAAGAATTCTCTTTGAGCGGGAGAAATCCGTATGACTGTTCGAAGAGCTGTGCAGATCTCATTGCTCAAATGTATGGGCATACCTACGGTCTTTGTCTTGTTGTTACGCGCTGTGGGAATGTATACGGCGGAGGCGATTTGAATTTTTCCCGGCTCGTTCCCGATACTATTCGCTCGCTGTGGCACGGGAAGGCGCCCGTGATACGAAGCGACGGCATGTTTCGACGGGACTATGTATTTGTTTCTGACATCGTCTCTGCATATCTTTCTACCGCAGAAGCACTTATCGCGGGCGAGATGAAACATCACGTGTTTAATTTTGGAACAGGCGCGCCGCAGCGCGCAATTGATATGGTTTCTCGAATTACTGAGCTTATGGATACTACGCTTCAGCCCGTGATTCTTAGCGAAGCCCAGTACGAGATTAAAGATCAATATCTTGATGCCTCGCGCGCTCAGGAAACGCTTCGATGGCATCCGCGCGTAGGTCTTGAAGAAGGGTTGGTCGACACTATCGCATGGTATAAGGAGTATTTTCGACAAAGCGGAATTACCTCTTCCGAATAAGAGAGTCTTTGAAGTAGAAATGTATGCAATTATGAATTATCCGAAAAAGGTATTTCATTGGATAGACGGAAAAGAGGTTCGGCCCGCCACGGGCAAATTTTTTCCGAAAATGAATCCCGCGACCGGAGAGGTTTTGTCTTTTGTCGCCAAGGGTGACAAGCGTGACGCGGAAAAAGCACTCAAGTCGGCAGAACGGGAGTTTGCCGTGTGGTCTGAGATGACGGTTGTAAAGCGTGCGGAAATATTGCGGGATGCGGTTTTGCAGATGCGAGAGCGGAAAGACGAACTTGCTGAGATCGTCGCGCTCGAATCCGGAAAATCAAAAAAATCATCCCTCGGAGAAGTGGATGCCGCGATAGAATGCGGATTTTTCTTCGTGGGCGAAGGGAGGCGGTTTTTCGGGATTGTTCTTCCCACCGCGGTCCCGAATCGGAGAGTCAAATTGATCCGAGAACCCGTGGGGATAGGTGCCCTTATCACGCCTTTCAATAACCCCGCCGCGGGAGTTGCATGGAAGCTCTTTCCTGCGCTACTTTGCGGAAACGCCGTTATTGTGAAGTCGCATGAATATACACCTTACGTTGCCGTCTGGTACGCAAAAATTTTTAAAGAAGCGGGGGTTCCCGCGGGAGTTATCTCGGTACTTCAAGGCACCGGGCTCGAGGTCGGTGCGCCATTGGTCGCGGATCCGAGAATCGAATTTGTGAGCGTAACCGGCTCTGCTGCGACCGGACAGAAAATTATCAGAGCAACCGCGAATCGTCTTGCAAAAGTATCCGTTGAGGCGGGCGGGAAAAATCCGTTTGTTGTGTGTGATGACGCAGACCTTGAAAAAGCGGCAACGATTGCGGTTTCTGCGGCATTTGTCGATGCGGGCCAGCGATGCGCCGCTGCAAGTCGGATTATTATTTTTGACAAAGTATACGAAAAATTCAAAAAATTTTTTCTTCAGAAGGTGAATGCGCTTAAAGTCGGCATTGCGGATACTGATGACTATGGAGCGATTATTTCAGAGAAACGGATGAAAGAAATTTTGAATGCTATTCACGGCGCGCAAAAACGACGGGGAGTTCTTCTTGCGGGCGGCGTGCGCCTTGCGGGCGAAGCGCACAAGAAAGGATTTTTCATAGCGCCGACCGTATTCGAGCGCGTTTCGCCGAAAGACGAAATTTCTAAAAAAGAGCTTTTTGGACCCGTTGTCGCGCTTTATCGCGTAAAAAATCTTGATGATGCGATACGGCTCTCCAATGATTCTCAATATAAGCTTTCTGGAGCAATTCATACGTCATCAATCCATCGTGCAGAGGAATTCATACGCCGCTACCGCGCGGGAGTTGTGCGCGTAAACGGACCTACGCACGGCTCCGAGCCCCATATGCCTTTTGGCGGCATGGGAATCTCCGGCAACGGCTGGCGCGAGCCGGGAACGCAGGCATTGGAATTTTACAGCGAGTGGAAGCAGGTGAGCGTTGACTTTGATCCTTCGCGAGTTTAATATTATTCTTATGCGTGCTATGATTGTGTTTACGCGCCACGCAGTACAGAGAATGCGAGAGCGAAATATCGCACGGTCGCAGATCGTCAATGCGCTCGCAAAACCTGATTCAGCGACTTTGGAAGAAGGAGATGTCACTCTTTTTAGAAAGCGATACGGCAAAAAAATACTTGGAGTTGTTACAGAAGTTTTTAAGCAGAAATTTATTGTTATAACAGCATACTGGGTATGAGATTACAATACGATAAAAGTGCGGACGCCCTCTATATTTATTTGGGCAAGGGCCGTATAAGGAAAACGATAAAAGCCGGTAAAAACATTCTTGTTGATCTCGACAAGGGCGGTCGCGTCATTGGTGTTGAGTTTTACCAGATTTCTCGGTCTGTGCCCGCAAAAGCATTACGCAGCGTTTCTGTAGAACTTCCTGTCGGGGTGTAGAATTTTTTGGCAACGGCTGGCGCGAGCCGGGTACGCAGGTATTAGAATTTTACAGCGAGTGGAAGCAGGTGAGCGTTGATTACGGTTCGGAAAAAATATAAAACTGTTGACAGAGATTATTTTTCGCGGTACAAATCCAAAGGAGATCTTTTTGGGAGGAAGCGATGGCAGTGATGAGGCGGCTCGAAGTCCTTGAAATCATGCGCGCGCACGGGCTTGTTCCTACGGTGAATGCCGGGAGCGTTTCTGACTATCTCCGGGTGGGAGAGGCGCTTCTTGAAGGCGGAATCCCGTTCATAGAGATTCTTCTCCGTCCGTACGGAAACATACCCCCGCGCGTGAATACCGATGCGATCTATGAAGCGCGTAAGCACTTCGGGGACGCACTGATCGTTGGAGCTGGCACGGTTCAGACCTCTGAACGGGCGCAAATCGCAATTGACGCGGGTGCGGAATTCATCGTGAGCAATCTCACGGATGAAGGAGTTATCAAGATTGCGAATCTGAACGGCGTTCTCGTAATCCCCGGCGCTCGCGATGATAGCCAGGTACGAATTGCGATGGGCCTTGGCGTCATGGTGGTGAAGCTTTTCATGCCAATGCCTTCGCTGGGAATCAAAGCAAATCTCAAGTTCTTGAGCGAGTTTCGCGGGATATTCCCGAGGATGGAATTCATCGTGACGGGCGGCGTGGATATTGATGTTATTGGCGCGTTTCTCCGCGCGGGATATCTCTTTGTTGTGCCGAGTCTCGGCATCTCTGAAGCGGTGAAGTCAAGCGACTGGGCGAGCGTCACGCAAAACGCAAAGCTCGCGGTTTCCGAGGCAGTCGAAGCCCGTGCGCAATAGACAAATCTCGATTTCCGGCGCGTACGCACCGGATTTTTTCTTGACTTTTTCTGGAGAATTTGTATACTATATTCTGCTAGAATCCTCTAGCTAGTTCCAAACTCGAACCCGAACAACAAGGAGGCGGGAGATGGCGAAGAGAGTGGCGGTGTGCTTCGGAGACGCAGGAACAACGGATTGTATCGGTGAGTCCGTGAATCAGCTTCTCGCCGAGGGCTATCCGATCGAGGTCTTCCTCGACCCCAAGGGCGCCGGACGGAAGGCGCTCACTCGCCTCGGAATTCCGTTCACCGAGGCAACCGAGATCGACATCGACCAGTACGGTCTCGTGATCTCCGGCACGAACGGCAAGGCGCAGACCCTCTGGGTCAGTGCCACGAAGGCCGCACTCGATCGGAATGTCCCGGTCATCTGGTGTGGGGACTTCTACATGTCGGGGTGTGAGGCCGCGGTGCGAGATCTCGTCCCGACCTGGCTCACTACGCTCGACGAGTCCGCGCGCAAGCTCGCGCTCCGCGCGCGGCCAGATCTTGGTCCTGACAGCGTGGTCGCGCTCGGCAATGCTTCATTCGATAACGTTGCCGATTTCCTATCTCCATCGTATCGCTTGGCGGTTCGCAAGGAGATGCGGCGTTGTCTCAACAGCGCGACGATCGTCTACTTCGCCGCGTCCTCCTCGAATCAGTTCAAGAGAGAGGAGATGGATGCAACGATTCACGCACTCGTCACATCAGTCCGGAACTTCATTCCGCCTCCACATGTCATCGTGTCCTTCCATCCTGCTGACCCTGCGAAGGACGAGCTCGAGGCGCTCGCGCGCGATCTTCTCGAGAATGCGGATGTCCCTCACACCATCGGTGAGCGCGTCATGTCGGGCGTCCCCGACTACGTCGGTGCAGACGCCGCGGTGGTGCAGTATTCGACCGAGGGTGTGAAGTCGTCGCTCGTCGTTCCTACCGCGTTCGTTCTCTTGCCTTCGATGCGCGCCTATCAGCGAACGCGCGGAGGCAAGTGGCCATTCTTCCCGCAGATCGCTCGCGGCGCTGCAGAGGTGGTGTGGCACGTGGACGCGTTCGACTCGACTCTTGAGCGCATGCTCGAGGGCGAGGACGACTACTTCACGGCCCTGTGCGAGGCCAGCCAGGAGCACTTCAGCGGGCTCATAGATGGCGGCTCAACTGGCCGCCTCAAGAAGTTCCTCAAGCAGAAGATCAACGACATCAAGTAGGCAAGGAGGGTTTTATCGAAGACCGAGGGGTTCTCGCGCATGCGGGACCCCCTTTTTGAAACTATAAAAGCAATAAATTCGTTCTAAATATACAATGATAAACTCGCTTTTCCGCGTTCCAATACATGAAATTGAAAGGGTAAGAAAAAGTATTTCTGATGCGTTTTTGCGCGCGGAAATTCTTGCCGATATATTCCGGATAAACGCGCTCTATATGATTCGTTATACCGGCTCCGGGCATCCGGGCTCGACTTTCAGCTGTATGGATATCGCAACCTGGCTCTGGACCGAGGAGATGACAAATCCGAACGAAGAGGGGAACAATCATTCTGATATTTATTTTTCTTCAAAAGGACATGATGTGCCTGCGCTCTACGCAATCTTGATCGGCCTCGGGAAACTGCCGTATGAAATGATGCAAAAGCTTCGTCGGCTTGGCGGGCTTCCCGGGCACCCGGACAGGCAGACGCCCTACTTGGTGACAAATACCGGCTCTCTTGGCATGGGAATTTCAAAAGCGCGGGGCATGGCCAAAGGAAAACGCCTTCAAGGAAAGACCGGAAGAGTCTATGTCCTTACGGGCGACGGAGAACTTCAAGAAGGGCAGATTTGGGAATCGCTTCAGCCAACCGCAAACGGGAAATTCTCGGAGATCACGGTTATCGTGGATCACAACAAAATTCAATCAGATACTCACGTGAAAGATACGTCGGACCTCGGCGAAATCGAAAATAAATTTAAAGCATTTGG
>Ga0155696_121_pt1 | contig 9136 bp, 12 predicted proteins | sample RifCSPlowO2_01_FD_107353 | JGI IMG/M metagenome (GOLD analysis project Ga0155696, IMG submission 107353) | Candidatus Wolfebacteria bacterium RIFCSPLOWO2_01_FULL_47_17b
AACCAGAACCATATACCCGTTGGACAATGCGAGGAATGTTAGATTTGGAAAATGAACTTAAAGTAGCAGATGAGTTTTGGGATTTTCTCGGTGGTAAAAATACCTACAAGGATTTGCTTGATTGCTTCGAAAGAGTTGGTATTGAGTTGAGAGACGAAATTGATGCCTACTTTAAGCGCTTTAATAGAAAGTAATTACAAACCATAAAAACCTTGCATTTCTCGGAAGAGAAGACCGCCAAGCTCATCAAGGAAATCGGGAAGCTTGAAGGGGAACTCTCCTTGGAGCGCCAAAACGAGTTGACGCAGAAAAGGAAAACGGAACACGCGTTTGATAAAATCACCGAGCTCGTTAATCGGTACCAGGAAAAAGGAATTCTAACGGCTTCCGAGGCAAGCGAGTTGATAAGTGTGATTGGTGCGATTAGGGGGGAGGTAGTAGAATAAGTGATATGACACAGAAAAATACAATCACTTCGTTACTCGTTATTTTAGTTTTGATTACCACTATCTCATACTTCATGATAGGTGACGGTTTCGGTATCTGTACGGAAGGTGCAATAAAAAATCGCGGGTGTTTGAGTTTGCTAAATGATATTAGCGAACCTATATTTTATAGTAGTATTTCTTTGTTGCTTGTTGTTGCTTCCCTCTTTTTTGTCCGCCGCGAGGTGTTCATCGCATGGGCTAAATTTGCGGCGGTTGCGTTCCCGCTTATGCTTGGGATTTTGCTCTACACCTACAACGACGCTCCCATGCGAAGCGGTTTCGGTCTCTCCGGTCTTATCTCCAACGAACAATTTGCCACCGCGATTCTCCCCTCGCTTTTCTTTCTCGTCTCTCTCATCATAATCATCGTTAAATCCAAAAAGAAGTAATGACCCAACAGCAGGCGCTCGGGGCGCTTCAGACCGGAGCCAATGTGTTTTTGACGGGTGAACCGGGAAGCGGGAAGACCCATACCATCAATCGCTATGTGGAGTACTTGCGCTCATACGGCATAGAGCCCGCGATTACCGCGTCTACCGGCATTGCGGCGACGCATATCGGCGGCATGACCGTTCACTCATGGAGCGGCATCGGCGTTCGAAAAACATTAACGGAGCAGGACTTGGACGAGATGAGCACTCGCGAGCGGCTAGTCTCGCGAATTGAGCGCACGCAGGTGCTCATTATTGAAGAGATTTCAATGCTTGACGCGCAGACACTGAATAGTGTGGAAGCGGTTTGCCGAACACTCAAGCGTCGCAGTGTGCCGTGGGGCGGAATGCAAGTCGTGTTTGTCGGCGATTTTTTCCAGTTGCCACCGGTCTCGCGCGCGGGAGAAGCGCTCTCGCAGTTTTCTTTTTTGTCGCGCTCATGGCAGAGCGCCAACCCCCTCGTCTGTTATTTATCGGAACAGCACCGTCAAGAAGACAAGGAATTTTTATCCGTGCTATCGGCGATTCGCGGGGGTGACCTCGCGCCTCATGTGCATACCGCGCTTCAATCGCGAAAAGTCGCCGCGGAAGCGCAGGCGGGACGCACGCGATTGTACGCGCACAACGTGAATGTGGACAGAGTCAATCTTGAAAAACTCTCGGCGCTTCCCGGAGATGAAATGCTTTTTACGATGGAGTCCCGCGGGCCGGAGGCGCTGGTGTCGGGGCTCAAGCGCAGCTGCCTCTCGCCGCAGGAATTGCGTCTTAAAGTTGGTGCGCGAGTGATGTTCACGAAAAATAATTTTGAATTGGGATTTGTAAACGGAACCATCGGAGAAGTGAAAGCGTTTGGCGAAGGCGGCGCTCCGGTTGTGCGAACGCTTCGCGGAAAGGTGATTACGGCCCCCGTGATGGAGTGGGTCATCGCCGACGGCGCGCGGACGCTCGCCACAATCATCCAATTTCCGCTCCGCCTTGCGTGGGCTATCACCGTGCATAAGAGTCAGGGAATGACGCTTGATTCTGCGGTGGTGGATTTGTCGGAGGCGTTTGAGTATGGGCAGGGATATGTCGCGTTGTCCCGGGTGCGCGCGCTCGCGGGGCTGTTTCTTTTGAGGTATAACACTCGCGCGCTCGAAGTGCATCCGGACGTGCTTCTTGTAGATGCCGAGTTTCGGGAAAAATCGGATGTTGCGGCGGAGGCCTTTGCAAAAATGCCCGCTTCAGAGCAAGCACTAATGGAGCGCAATTTTGTCAGTGCGTGCGGCGGGAAAGCGGGGGCGGGGCAGGTGAAAAAGAGAGGGAAAGGCCGTAAGCCTAAGGCTTACGGCAAAACCACCTATGACGAAACGTTTGAGTTATTTAAAGCAGGAAATGATGTGCGTGCGGTCGCCAAAACTCGCGGTTTGACGACAGGAACAGTCCTTTCTCATCTGGAAGAATTGTTTATGAAAGGGAAAATCTCGGGCGATGATATAGGGCGAATTGTTCCTCCACACATACGGAAAGCTATTCCTGCAGTCTCCGCCGCATTTCATGAACTCAAAACCGAAAAACTTACACCGGTGTTTGAAAAATTAGGCGGAAAATATTCATACGAAGACCTGCGGCTCATCCGTTTGGCGCTTTCCGCGAAAGTTGAATAATCACCGTTTTTCTTGTATCTTTGGTGTGTCCATGCTCCGTGTTATACGCTACACGTTTCGCGGTTCATGTCTTTGCGGGGTCGTCTAATGGTAGGACTATTGCCTCTGGAGCAATGTATCTTGGTTCGAGTCCAAGCCCCGCAGTTTTGGGTGAAAGCGATGAACGGTCGGTTGAATTAAAAGTCTGATAAATAAATGAAGAAAGTAACAAAAAGACTCTGCAGAGATTTACAAAAAAGATATTTCCTTCCTCATTAATATGAAGAAAATAAGCGAAATAAATATACATGGCGACTCGGATATTTTTAAGCACCTTACGCATATATTGCTTCCATATCACACGAAAGCAGTTGGTTCGTATTTATTTATTGTAGAGGGAACGCTTGCAAAACCTCGTATTGGAATACGTTACCCTGGCTACAAGTTGAAACAGCGTACACTCAAAAAACCAAATAAGAATTCAGCACTTTGGGCGAACCTTTTTGATTTTGAAGTTATCCCTTTCGAAAAAGGTAGAGAAGGTAGTTCAGTTCATTTTACCTATGCGAATTTATTGAAAGATTTTGAGGCACACAAGAAAGATAATGCATCTTTTTGGGAAATGATTGTAAGGGTACATAGTAATAATGTGATAAACAAAGAGCCGCCAAAACTTGGTGGTATTGACCCTCGGCAATTTCTGGAGATGCTTAAATGGATGTGGATACAGGAAGATTTTAATTACAAATTGTCGTGGAGAGAGGTTGGCTCAAAGATGCCGTATCGTCTTCAAAATAGAAATGGAAGACCAACAAGTAAAGGAGCCGGACGTGATAAATTTTACGCCGCCCTTATACTTGTTCATGGTAATTACTTTGACGCGGCTAGTATGCGGAAGATAATCCCATAATTTTTTTACCTCGTGGCCCAAGGCGGTATTGTTGGTCAATACGACCTTTGATAAGACGGTCATTTATAATATCGCAATATTTTTTATCAATTTCGGCAGATATAAATTGACGGTTTAAGTTCTTACACACATCTATTTCTGCCCCACTACCACCAAAAAGTGTGAAAACTATATCTTTTGGTTTTGTCGAAGCCTTAATCAGCATCTCGGTTAATTTTTGAGGGATTTGGCAAGCGTGATATGTTTTTTCCTTACTTACATTTTTTACGAGATTAAATTCAAACCAAGAATAGGGCATTCTACCCTTTGACCCGTTTGCTAGATTCTGCTGAATTCTCTTATCGGTTGGATTTTTATAGGGCAATGCAACGTCGTCCTTAAAGAACCTGTTGTCGCCATTTTTCCTCGCATGCAAAATACTCCTGTGTGCCGTCGTAAATCTTTTCGGTGTATGTCCAACGTTTGTATTGTAGACCCAAACATATTCGTGGATATTTGGAAAATATAAATCCAGATATTTTACTCGAAGGTGTGCGTTTTGTTGAGGATAATTCATCATAAAAAGATTGCCATCATTTTTAAGTACACGCATCGATTCTTTTGTAAGCTCTATATACCAGTTTATGTAATCCTCAAATTTTTTTGTGTAATTATTTTCTCCATATCTAATGCCGACATTGTAATCGGGATCACCAAAAATCATGTCCACACTGTTATCAGGCAAATCCTTCAAAACATGCATTACATCTCCGTTGTAAACCCTATTGAGATAGTCTGATATTTTACCCTGCCGTTGAGTATTTTTTCTGACAGATAAAATAAAATCCTGAGCTGGTTGCTCGGCTTCATTTGTCCTTATAACATCGAGCAGTGTGCCCTGCAAGGCAATTTGCTGTCCACTTCTAATTATAATCGGCTTATAATTTTTGTTTGCTGGTTGTAATCTAACTTGGCCTTTTTCTTTATAAAACGTTTTAAGAGTTGCCTCATTTCCATTAAGCAGTGCTACCACCTTATCGCCATTTTCAGCAGTATTCTGTTTATTGATTAAAATAGTGTCTCCGTTATTTATGCCCTCATCAATCATACTGTCTCCTTGAACTCGAAGTGCATAAACCTCGCCAGATTTTGGAAGTCTGCTTTTGGGAACGGCGATAGTCTCCCTATTTTCGATTGCCTCTATAGGTTCACCTGCCGCAATCATCCCTAACAGGGGAACACTGACCAGCTTTTCTGATTTTGTTATTTCAACTGAACGCCTTTGGTTAGCTCGTTTGTGGAGATGACCCAGACTTTCTAATTTCGCGATGTGCTGGTGTATTGTTGCGACCGAACGGAGTTTAAAGTGGTGCTTTATTTCTTCCAGGGATGGGGAATACCCGTGTTTTCTTGAGTATGTCTTTATAAAATCCAATATTTGTTTTTGTCTTTTAGTAAGCATGTCAATATTATAACCGAAAGAAAACCGAAAGTTATCCACAGTTAAAGAAGACAGAAAGATCAACATAATTACCTCCCCTCGCTAGACATAGTCCAAAAGTCTCGCATTCAATTTCCAAACGCAACGGGTATCCATGCGGGCGCTTGGGTGTGGTAACATACAATTATGAACACCTACATCTGGTACTCACAACTCATCAAACCCGTCTGGGCGCCGCCCTCGTGGCTTTTTGGTCCTGTGTGGACGGCGCTCTATGCAATTATCGCGGCGTCCTATGGCTACATGGGTTATCTCTTTTTCAAAAGGAAGATTCCGTTCATCGTCTTTTTGCCGTTCATTTTAAATCTTGCCTTCAACTTTGCGTTCACACCGCTTCAGTTCGGTTTACAAAACAATATGCTCGCGGCGGCAGACATTCTGCTCGTACTCGGTACGCTCGTGTGGGCTCTCATCGCGATTTTTCCGTATGCCAGGTGGGTGACATTCGTCAATATTCCGTATCTTATCTGGGTTTCGTTCGCGACGGTGCTGCAACTTACCATAACGTATTTAAATTTTAAATAATTCTCATGGACAAGAAAATCATAATTCCAATCGTAGTGCTTGCCATAGCGGTCGGATGGGTGTTTTTCAGTACCTTCAAACCCGCAGAGCAGGTCGCGTGTACAATGGAGGCGAAGCTATGCCCCGACGGCAGTGCGGTGGGCAGGGTTGGTCCCGGATGTGAATTCGCACCGTGCCCGGGAGCAATCGACCCCGGCGCGGGAGAGGGAGGAGGGGGAAGTATTTTGCCGTATGATTCAGGCGTTCGCGGGCAAGTGTTGCTCGGTCCTACATGCCCCGTGATGAAAGACCCGCCTGACCCGCAGTGCGCCGACAAACCCTACGCGACCACAATTCAAGTTATCAGAGTCGGTAGTCCGGTGAGCACGCCATTTGCCACTGTCGCGACCGATACGCAAGGGAACTACTCGGTGTCTTTGCCGCCCGGCGCGTATGCCTTGCAACCGACAAGCGGCAAAGTCTTCCCGCGATGCGAAACGAAAGAAGTGACCGTCACTCCATCTGAAGTGCTTGTAGTGAATTTGTTGTGCGACACGGGGATTCGATAGGCAGGAATTAAGGCGCCGGAATTGTGAATAAGGGACGCACAGTAACACTTGAAATTTGTTTATAATCTTATATTATAGTTTTAGGGTGGGCGTTTTTACTCGGGGCATGGTTCTTGTCCTCGTCAGGCCCTTTGGGGCTCACTCTGAAGCAAGGTTACCAAACTGGCCTCACTGAACCATCGGGGCGATTCGCGAGAACCGCCCCCTTTTTATATTCTTAGGCGGTTTGTGTAGTCAGCGAGCAACTATTGTGTTAAGGTGGTTTTAAAGACGGTAATTATCATTTGAAGAAACACATATGGCTCAATTTACAAGAGACGACAAAAGTGGCGGTGGTGGAGGGTTTCGACCACGCGGAGAAAGAGGTTTTGACAATAGAAGTTCGCGGCCTATGGTGATGCACCAGGCGGTTTGCAGTAATTGCGGCAGAAGCTGTGAAGTGCCATTTCGTCCAACGGGGGACAAGCCGGTGTACTGCAGAGAATGTTTTGCCGCCAAAGGCGGGGCTTCAAACGGAGACAGATTCGGCAAAAAGGACCGAAGAGATTTCGCGCCGAGCGCGCCTTCAAGAGCAAGCTCGCAGGGCGGAGGCGGAAATGATGAGCTAAAAAAACAATTGGAAAGCGTGAACGCGAAATTGGAGCGGCTTATCTCTGCCGTGCAAGCCATCGCATCGGTGAAAGGGCCGGCCAAAGCGGCTGCTCCCGAAAAGGTTGCGGCCAAGAAAACGGCAAAGAAAGCCAAAAAAATATCGGATTGAGGATGTTATGCTGACTGCCCACTCTGCCGCCAAAGATTTAAAGAAACTCGGTACGCCCGCAAGGGCCAAGACGGCGGCGTGGTATTTTAAAACCGGAAAAGGGCACTATGGATATGGCGATATCTTTCTGGGCGTCACTGTGCCGGAGCAAAGAAAACTCGCGAAGCGATATCGTGACCTACCTCTTGGGGAAATCAGTACGCTTATTAAAAGTCCTTTGCATGAGTGCCGCCTCACGGCGCTTTTTATCCTCGTCGGTCAATTTGAGTGCGCGGCCGCGGAAGGGAAAGCGCGTGTCGCGCGATTCTATCTTCAGCGCCGAAAGTGCGTAAATAATTGGGACTTGGTTGACTCTTCCGCGCCACGCATTCTCGGGCGCCACCTGTCGGATAAAAACAGAACTATTCTCTATAAGCTGGCTCGTTCAAAAAATCTCTGGGAGCGCCGGATAGCCATTATCGCCACGCTCGCTTTTATCAAAGAGAACGAATATACGGACACGCTTGCCATCGCGAAACTGTTGCTTAACGACCGGCACGACTTGATTCACAAGGCGGTCGGGTGGATGTTGCGCGAGGTGGGGAAGAAGAAACTATCCGCGGAGGAAGCGTTCCTAAAAAAATACGCAGCGGTGATGCCGCGCACGATGTTGCGTTACGCCAGTGAGAAGTTTCCGGAGAAAAAGAGGCGGGCTTTTTTGGCGATGCGTCCGAAAATAGAAAAGTATTAAGATGCTTGCTTTCCCGTGTTGCTCCAATCAAGGCGGGTTTGGTCAGAGTATCGTGAAAAATACCATAAAGACGGTATGTGCTATCTCGTAGCTATCGCCACAAGTTAGCACATAGGCATACCCAGGCGTACGCGGAGGCCTTGAAATAATACTGCGTTTGTGGTATCATCACGAACATGATTGATAAGAGCAAAATCATGCCGGACGTCAATACGGTGGGGGCGACCACCGCGGCTTTTGTCGCGTATTACAACGAGAATGTTCCCGAGATTTTTCCCCGCGCAACAATTAGGGCGTTACACAAATTCAAAACGGCGCACCCCGCGCTTTTCAAAGGAAGTAACGAGTGGACCATTGATAAACACCGCAAAAAACTGATGGACTGGCTCGCGTCGTACAAAGAGGACGAAGAATCATAATTAATAACGAAAGACGGCTTAATATCAAGATATAGAGCCGTTTTTTGTATGGGCACCCCTTTTTCCATTTAATGTCTTGACAAGAAAAAAGGGATATGCTATACTCCCCTTATCAATTCAGCGCTGAGTAAGAGAAACATGTCGAGTCTCGTTTTTCAGCTCACTGTACTTGATAAGAACCTATCTTAAAAATAATCGCGTTGAGAGACCTTCAAAATTCGTAGCGAAAATCAAGAAGTGTGACGAGGCGTGCCTGTAGGCACGACGAGGAGCAATTCGCAGGTTTGAGCAGAATATTGAAGGTCGCAGTAGCGAAACACTGTTGCTGTTTCCAGCGTGGTTATTTTTAAGATAGGTTCGAAAATTACTCGCGTGAATTATCTATTCTATGCAAGAAGGAACAATTGCCCGACTCACCGATAAGGGTTTCGGGTTCATCAAGAGAGAGAATGAATCGAAAGATCTCTTCTTTCACTCGAATGAGCTCCAAGGCGTGAAGTTCGAAGAACTCCACGAAGGAGATAAAGTGACTTTTGAAGTTGCGGACAGTCCGAAAGGGCCGAACGCGGTCAAGGTCAGCAAAGCTTAAGCTTCACTGCTTACGCGCACAAAAGCCCCGAAAGGGGCTTTTGTGTTTTTAAGGAAAACCAATTTTGAATTGTAGTTGACACTGTGTTGTCCATATGCTATACTCGGGGTGGGACTGTTTCCTTCTAGACCCCGGGTCTCGGAGTTCAGACAGTATGAACATCACAAAAAACCAACCAAAGAACCGTATGAAAAAACTACTCATAGTTGCCGCCGTGCTCGCGTTGTCTGTGGCATTTTCCGCCAAGGCCGCCGACACCGCCGAAAAGTACAAAGCCAGTTGCGCCAAGTGCCACGGTGATGACGGCAAGGGCCAGACCAAGATGGGCCAGAAGCTCGGCATCAAGGATTTCACCGATGCCAAGGTCCAAGCAGAACTGAAGGACGACGCGGCGGCCAAAACCATCAAGGACGGCCTGAAGGACAAAGAAGGCAAAATCCTGATGAAGCCGGCCGAGGGCGTTTCCGACGATGAGGTCAAGGCCTTTGTCGCGTACATGCGGAAATTTAAGAAATAGCGTTGTGATTCGGATGCGCCGTTGATTTCACCAGCGGCGCTTTTCATTTGTCTTTAAAATTGACAGAATTATGCATTTCCTGTATACTGGCCTCATAACTGAATCTCACAGGTT
>Ga0155696_118_pt1 | contig 6584 bp, 8 predicted proteins | sample RifCSPlowO2_01_FD_107353 | JGI IMG/M metagenome (GOLD analysis project Ga0155696, IMG submission 107353) | Candidatus Wolfebacteria bacterium RIFCSPLOWO2_01_FULL_47_17b
TACCGTGCGTTCGCCGTTACGCAAGCAAATAACAGTCACTTTTTCGCAATGCTTTGAAAATTCTTCTATCCAACGGACAAAAAATCCGAGGATCGGGTCATTGATATCAACCGTTTGCGTGCAGATAAGTAATTTCATTCGTGTCCTAGCGTTTGCGAGAGGTCAAGAGCTATACGAGACGGAATATCGCCGACTGAGGTGAGATGCACAAGCGCTACTGCTTCAGCGTGAATGGGGAGCTGATGGCGCACCGCGTTGTCTTCAATGAGCCCGACGATGTGGAGCGAGAGCGCAGTCGGGTCTGCGACCGGCGCCGAAAGCACATCATCGTATCCTTTGAAGACTTCGCCGACAATGCCGACATCGGTTGTGATGATGGGCACTTTAGCGAGCGCCGCTTCAACCAGCGTACGACTGTAACCCTCGTATGCACTCGCCTGAATAAACGCCTGTGCGCTCGCCATGAGCGCTCGCGCATCCGAGCGTTCCCCGAGAAATATAACTCTGTCCGCGAGGCCGAGGGTGCGAGCCATCCTCTCCAGCCGTCCACGCTCGCTCCCCTCTCCGACTATAAAAAGCCCCACCATCGGATATTGTTTAGCGACGAGTTTTAGTGTCGCGAGAATATCTTCAACACGTTTCTCTGGCTCTAGACGCCCGACTGCGATGAGTGCGAAGGTGAACTGATGTTCTGGCAGACGTGCCGGCACAGGTACTATCGCATTAACCGCGACCGGAATGACTGATGGTTCTTTTATTTTGTTCCCATATCGCGCGACAAGCGACGTCTTCACATGTTCCGAGACAACGCGAATACCGTCTGCTTTCGACAGAACTTCGTCTGCGATTCTTCGACGCCAACGATTCAATAGAGGCATACGCACGCTCGGACTTCTCCAATTATCGCTTTTTATAAACCACGGGGAGAGGAAGTCGGTGTGCACCTGAATATGTAACTTCGCTCGCATGTTGGCTACCGCGCGGAGCGCGGCGAGCCCGTGTTCAAAAGGGTCCTGCGCAGATACGACTTCAATGCCGTGTTTCAGAATGAGCTCGTGCGCTCGCTTCGCGAGCGCACGGACGCGAAAGAGTTTCCAACTGTGTATCGGATGTAAAAACAAATTTCCGTCCTGTTCTTCCATCGCATCTGCATTCGCCGAAGAAAGAATGTGTAGTTCACCTATCGCTTCAGCATACGCGCGCATACGCGTGCGCGCGGCGCTATTGGCAACAAATATAGTAGGGTCGTTTGAGATAAAGAGGACTTTCATAGCAATTTTAAAAGCCGCGCGGTTGAATCGAGCATCCGCGGAAGCGAAAAATCATCCATGCGCTTTTGCGCAGCGAGAGCCCGCTCACGGGCCGCGGAAGGATCGTTTGCGACGATTGTAAGCGCCTCACGAAGAGAATTGTCGTCTCCCGGCGATATGAGAAGACCAGTCTCTCCATGCACGACGAGTTCCTTATTTCCTCCGGTATCTGTCGCGATAACGGGCGTACAAAGAGTCATCGCCTCAATAAGCATGTGGGGGAATCCTTCATAGCGCGAATTTAATACGAAGACGTTGGCTGATTTCATCCATCCGAGTGCCTCGGTACGCGGTAGCCCGGAGGCGATAAATACGCGCCAGTTTGCGTGTTCTCGCGCAATTCGCTCAATTGCTTCGAAACCCTTCCACGGAACTCGTCTGCCGGCTGACACGATAAGAAACTCTTCGTTATTTTTTTGACGTGTCGGTATGTATGCGGGAAGTTCGATACTATTGTAAATCACACGGATTTTTTCTTCTGAAATTCCCCACATCATTACTACGTTTTTTAGGTATTCACTCGGGACGATGATTCGCGTGGCGCTTCGCGCCACGCGAATTTGAACTCGTCTAAGTATGCGGACCTGAAACGGCACTTTTTTCATCTTCACGAACTCATCTAGATCCTGTGTAACGCCAAACCTCTGTTGCCCTTGTTCCCACGCGTAATCGCCAACTATCTTTACGACAAGCGGTTTCCCGATTTTATGTGCTGCTTTCATCGCCGGCAGTCCGACGGAAACCGGATCTAGCGCGAGAACTACGTCCGCATTTCGCGCGGCTTTTAATACTCGACGATAATAAACGAAGTGTCGGATAATTTTTGGTAGATGTCGGACATCACTGAACTTCACCAAATCAACTTCAATACCCTTTTTAGGCAATCCCTCGAAAAGAAGTTTCGCATACGTCGCCGGCCCGCCTATCTCGGGCGGGTACAGTGGCGTCGCAATGACGAGTTTCATAAATACATTCTACTGGTTTCCAAACACTTGAACGAAAATCAACTGCATTTGCTTCGCGATGGGATTCCAATCGTACTTTTCAATTGCCATCTTCTTCGCCGTTGCCTTCACGCGCGCGACCTGCTCTGGGTTAGCCAGAATATCTTTAACCGCCTCCGCAATTTGCTTCGGCGAGTCGCGGTCCACCGCCCAGCCAGTCGTCGGCTTATTGGGATTCCTCTTCGCATCAAAGAGAAAATCCGCGATACCGCCCTCTTGCGTCGCGATGACAGGTAGCCCAGCCGCCATCGCTTCAATAAACGAAATACCGAATCCTTCCGAACGCGACGGGCGAATGAAGATGTCAGAAACTTTCAAATACTTCGGCATCTCTGTATGTCCAATTTGATTGAGAAATCGCACACGCGTTTCAACGCCGAGTTCGTGCGCGAGTGCGCGAAGCATCGCTTCATCCGGGCCAATTCCTAAAACAAGAAATTTTACATTCTCAGGTAGGAATGGGAGTGCGCGAATAACGTCGTCGCATGCGTTCTTTTTCACGAGCCTTGATGTGGTGACAAGATACATTCCGTCTTCTTTCTTGCCGAGTTTCTTCTTGAGTATATCCAGCTCCTCTGGTGCATATTGTTGTGAGAAGTGCGCAGAATTCACGCCGTTTGGCACGATGGCGAGCGGTCCTGTGTATCCCATAGATCGGACAAAGCGTTCAAGATATGAAGAGGTGGTGATAGCATAATCAGCTTTCGTGAACACGCGCGTAAAAAGCGGACGGAATATGCCAACTCGTTTCTTCAGGTATTCAATCGGATCGCCGTCGTCGGCGCGGATGATGTACGACACTTTTGGAAAGAACCATTTAAAAAAGAGCGGTGCGAACGACGCATAGCTCGTCATCACAGATGCGACAGCGTCATACGGCTTGTGGCGATGTAGCACAACTGCTCTGACGAGCGCCCAAAATGGATAAAGGTATTTGTTCAAGACAAGCGGAAACTTGTTTAAATCACCAATTTTCGCGCCATGTCGCGTAAAGCCAATACGGAAAATGTCTATATTCCCCACATGCTCAAACTTCGGCAACGCGCTGTCAAAGCGCAACGTGATCATGCCAAAGGCGTACTCGTTCGGCGAGATGCGACTTGTCACCTCCTTAATGGCTACCTCCGCTCCACCGATAAATGGGTGGTAGGTTAAAGAAAAGAAAAGAATGCGTTTCATACCTTATGAATGAAACCAATCACGAACGAGGTCTGTTCCTTCTTTTTTTGCTGATTGGATGGTAATCATGCGAGCGTACGCGCGAGAAAAATTGGCGACTGTGTGGCGCTTTATTTTATCATCAATGACTAAATTGCCGACAAAAAGCTTTACTCCTTTTTTCTTTAACTCGCTTCTATTTGATGTAATTTCAGAAAGTTTTTCGTTCTCAATGTACCAGATATCGCCGTTAAGCACGATCGTAACCTCGTGAAGATTCTGGTGCGTATGGAACGGCTGGATGTGTCCCGGCGGGATATCCGTGATGATAAAACGGAACGGAAGTTTTTTGCCTGCCGCTTTAATCAGGTCGTAGTCATAACGGACCTCATACTTATTTTTTTTAGCTTGCTTCAAGTCATTTTTTAGGTCTTTTTTAGAGGCAGAAAATAAACTGTATTGGTCTTTGTCGCCGTACTTTTTTGTTGTATCAATAACGGCCGCCTTGGAGAAACCCGGTTGGGTAATTTTCATGATGTTCGTCTCACTGTATCAAAATCGCTGGTAATTGCTATTTATAACCAAAGAAACAGGCCGGCGGTTGCCGGCCTGGTATTACTCGACAAACTGAGTTGCGAATTCATCGTAGCCGAGAAATCTGCGAGTGTGTCGTCCGAGCTCCACCGGATCAGATTTCGCAAGTTTAGCGTCCTGTAGTGCTTGCACGAATTCTGTGGCTTCCTCTGGACTTTTGAAGTCCACCAGAACCGAACGGGCGTCGACGCGAAGAATACTGGTTGGACTGCAATTAATGACGGCTGACATAACTTACTCCTCTCAAATGAACCAAACTATACACTACCACACTATAGATTTTTTACAATTCGACCATTTCCGTAGCAATGTTCCAAAGTTTGTTCGCAGATTCTTCGTCGTCTGCGCGTGGAGATGTTTTGGTAATTTTTTTATTCTCAAAATACTTTCCACTTATATTCGCAACGTCAGATGAAATTGCGAGATAGATGCTCGTTTCAGCACCTTTAGTCGCGGTAATTAGAGTTCGTCGGTAAATGAACGCGACTATTGGATTCAACGTACGCACATTTTGCATCGTCATTTCTGTACCGACAACTCCCGGATTAAGTGCGTTTACCGTCACTTCGTCGTTACTAAGTTCCTTTGCCAACTTTTTCGTAAATAAAATCAATGCTAATTTTGACTGTGCATACGCTTTGTATTTGTCAAAAGATTTCTTGCTCTCCAAATCTTCAAAATTAATTTTGCCTTCAATATGCATTGACGACGATACGTTTACGATTCGCGACGGAGCGCTTTGTTTGAGTAGAGGTAGGAGCAGGTTGGTGAGTAGGAACGGCGCCAGATAATTAACTGCAAAATTAAATTCAATGCCGTCTATAGACTCTTGTCTCTCCTGCGACAGAACGCCAGCGTTGTTTATCAAAACATCAAGTCTTTGATAACGTTTTTTAAATTCTTCTACACATTCACGAATTGAAGGAAAAGAGGCGAGGTCGCACATCAAGTACTCAACACTGTTATTTCCGGTTTCGTTCCTTATTTCTCTTTTCGTATCTTCACCTTTTTTTATATCACGAGCTGTAAATACAATTGTTGCACCCGTTGATGCGAGTCCTTTTACAGTTTCTCTGCCTATTCCAGAAGTTCCGCCAGTTACTAAAATAATTTTTTGATTGGTCATTATATGAATATGAAAGCTGCACCGGCGAGAGCCATAACGCCTAGCAGGCTGTAGAACCAAGGCGACTTAAAGAGCCCACCGGATTTCTGTTGTTCAACAGATGCGACGGCCGGCAATGCCGCCCCCGCGGCGGCGAGTTCTGTCGCCTCTGCGGGGGCAATTACTGCATTCTCATACGTCTGAATGTTCTTTGCCGTGCTGATAATTGGTTCGACCGTCTGTACCTTTTCATAACTCACTATTGGAGCTGAAGGTTGCATTGCCTGAACTGACGTGTACGTCGCGGCCGCTTCTCCGCTCGGATACAGGAGAGAGGCTGTGTCTGACAGCGGGAGCTGAATTATCTGCGAAGGGAAAAGCGTGGTTCTGCCGGCGAGAATCTGTGTGTCTTCCGGAATTTTAAATTCCTTTCCTCCCATTGACAATCGCCACAGCGACAAATCAAGGGTGCGCGAACCGTTGTTTGTGAGAGATATGCCTCGCACGGATACGGACGCGATTTTTATACTCGCATCCTTTACAGTTACCGTTACCTCTTTAAACGCATCGCCGCCATCTGGTGTTGTGGCGCGGACAATCGCCAAATATTCTCCCTGTTCGTAATATTGATGGTATACGTTGGCGCCGACTCTCTTCATTCCGTCGCCGAACGACCACGTAACCATCGCGTTATCGCGCTTATTGCCCTTGCCATCATACACAACAGCTGTGAAAGCTGTGTCGGCGCCGGAGGATATCGTTCTGTCGCCGCCAGTAACGATGTGCAATGTCGGAATCGGAACATATTCCGGCGGTCCTCCGCTGTTTGAAGAAGGTGTTGTTGTGGTGGATGAATCAGAAGAGGTGCTGATAGGAGTTGAACTCGCCGTCTGATCTGTGCCTGAATCGGAAGCGCTTGTGTCACCGACTGTAATGAGCGGTTCAATTTTTGTATAGGTACTACCAGAACCGATACCACTTACTTTCTGGATATCTTTTATCGTAACGAACGGCCCGTTTACTTCCCGGTAACTGATGATGCGTCCAGCAATCACCGACCCTACTCCGGGCAACGTGTCGAGAAGCGCCGCGTCTGCAGTATTGATATTTATCAACTCAACCGCACTAACAAAAGACGGGAGGAGAAACACCAGAGCGAACAGACTGGCAAGGCGCATGATGGCTATTATATATCGCCCTTGAGAACCTTTCGCAAGTCACCTTCAGAAACTTCAAAAGGTTGTTTGGGCTGTTGCTTGTTGGGAGTTGGTTGTTGGCTGTTTTGTAAAACAGATGAGAGCGCACCTTTGAGCGACTGTTGATGTTCCGTCTGTTTTTTTTCTTTTTCAACGGCGGTTTTCGCGGTCATATTGCGTAGAATTGTTTTTAAATCACCCGCGCTTTTTTGTGGCG
>Ga0155696_111_pt1 | contig 6452 bp, 9 predicted proteins | sample RifCSPlowO2_01_FD_107353 | JGI IMG/M metagenome (GOLD analysis project Ga0155696, IMG submission 107353) | Candidatus Wolfebacteria bacterium RIFCSPLOWO2_01_FULL_47_17b
ACCCTACCGGGAGTCGAACCCGGCTTCCAAGCTTGAAAAGCTTGTGTCCTAACCGATAGACGATAGGGCCAAAAACAAGAGGATTCTAGCAGTTTTAATTTATTTTTGCTAGGATTCGTCTGCTTGGAGGGGTCGCATAATGGTATTGCACTGGTTTCGAAAACCAGCGCCCGCAAGGGCTTGCGAGTTCGACTCTCGCCCCCTCCGCATTGAAATATTCAATATCCACTTTGGATTTATCGTGTATAGGTTATAATAGATTCTTAAAACAATATCTATGAAACAGAAGAGTTCTAAAACGTCTACTTGGAAAAAGTTTTTGATACCACTAGCTGTAGTTGTTGTTGTAGTTGTTGTTGGTAATATCTACGTTTATGCTTCAAACAAGATGGACGAGTCTGCTTTTTTGAAAAAAATTGACAAAATGGCAGCCGTTGGTAGTTTGGGCAACAGCCAGAACCGTCCCACTACCACAACGTCGACCGGTTACGGCACTTGGCGCCGCGACAACTCCGCTCGTGAGAGACTTATCACGGGAGAAGTAATCGAGAAATCAAACAGCATATTTAAAATTAAGGTTGGATTTTTTAGAAGTTATATAGTTGGCTTTAATCCAAATACTAGGTACTTTGATCGTAACTGGCAGTCTGTGACATTAAATGATGTTGTGATGGGTCACAAAGTCTCGGCTTTTGGTATGGTGGCCGAGAACGGCACTATTGGTGGCCTTATAATCAGAGACATATCACTACCACTTCAAACTAACCACGCAACTTCGAGTCAGGACCGCTGATTTGTATGGTTAGTAAAAGAAAAGCAGATATCGTTTCTGGCGTACACTTCATTTGGGTTTTCCTCGGAGTAGCAAGTTTACCGTTGATGTTTTTTATTCATTGGTGGAAGTGGTTTCTCTTAGCTTTTGCCTTTTTGAATGTTTTCTCCTGGGTAGTATTTGGTGGTTGTTTTCTATCTAAATTTGAAAATAAGTGGCGAAAAGAAAATAATCCCGAAGGAGCATTGAAGGAAGGGTCTTTCATCCAGCACTATTTGAAAAGGTTTTTTAATATCTCTTGCTCGAGGCGAGTTGTTAGAATTATCAGCTACTCCTATATAATTTTACTAGTTTTGTTAGTTATTGCCATTAAGTAGATGTTTAGATGTTAGCTTCTTAAGTATTGGGCGGTCAATAAGCATGAACCTAAAATACGAGAGAACAAGTCCTGTGGACAATTTAACGCGATTAACAGTACCCAAAAGCAACCCGCGCTTTTTTTCTTGGGCAGGCGTGCGGTAAGGAAAGACCCTATAGCCCATTTTACGGCCTGTTAGGGATACAAAGTTGTTAAGGCCGGGCTCAATTCGCCATCCAACTTTATACCAAGAAGGCAACTGTTCCCAAATTTCTCGACGCAATGCCCTCTCCCCAGAATTAAGGGCAACAAAACGCCACGAACGTTGTGCAAAGTTACCGCGTACACCTACAAACATATCAAACTCTTGCCGGATAACTGGACCGATAATTGATAAAACTATATCTTGGGTTAAGTTCTCTAGATCTGCATCACAAAAGAAGACGATTGGCGCAGAAGTGAGAGCCACGCCACGATCTACAGAAAATCCCTTGCCTCGGTTTGTATCATTTTTTATGTACTTTACACTAGGGAATTTACGCACAACTGTCTCGGTATTGTCGGTTGAGCCATCATCAACCACAACTATTTCTGAGAGTAAGAGTGATTGGGTTAAAACCTGGAGAATGGCACTGATCCTCAACCCTTCATTGAATGCAGGAACAATAGCCGCAACGCGTTCTGTAACGTTTGGGTAACTTGGGTTGATTTGATGTTTTGCAGTTCTCACAAGTGGGCGGTATAGGACTCGAACCTATAACATTCACAACGTCAATGTGACGCTCTACCAATTGAGCTAACCGCCCGTGGCTTATTTCTTATTCCTGCGGAGGAATGCTGGCATTGACCAGTCATCCTCGTCTTCTTTGTCGGCTTCTTTTTCTTTTGATTTGTCTACAATTAGGCCCATGTCTTCGGCTGGTTTTGCGGGGCGTCGTTCTTCAAGTACTTCTCTTTCTTTTGCCGCAGCCTTTTCTCTGGTAGGAGCAGTCCCGAATAAGATCTTTTTGTTGTTGGCTCCAAAGCCGGACGCAATCACAGTTACTTTAAGTTCACCCTTCTTTAGTTTCTCATCTCTGATTGCTCCGAAGATAACGCGTGCTTCAGGGTCTATGGCCTCGGTAATGACGCCAGCCGCTTCCTGGATCTCCATCATGGTCATGTCATCACCGCCAGCAATTGCAAAGAGTACCCCCTTAGCGCCTTCGATCGAGAGATCAAGGAGGGGAGAGTTGATAGCCATTCGTGCGGCGTCCGATGCTCTATTTTCGCCAGTGGCCTTCCCAATACCCATCAAGGCGGAGCCAGCGTTTTCCATAACCGCTCTGATGTCGGCGAAGTCTACGTTGACGATACCTGGGGTGGTGATAAGGTCTGAAATGCCCTCAACCGCTTGGCGCAAAATCTCGTCGCACATTGCAAAAGCGCTAGTGCAGGTGGTGTTTTTGTCGACTAACTGCATGAGTCGGTCGTTCGGAATTATGATAAGTGCGTCTACCTCCTGGGCCAGAGTCTCAAGGCCTTCGTCGGCCACACGAGCTCGTTGGGTCCCCTCAAATGAGAAAGGCCTGGTGGTTACAGCAACCGTAAGCGCGCCTTGGTCTTTGGCCGTTTTGGCAACGACTGGTGCAGCGCCTGTGCCCGTCCCTCCTCCCATGCCACAGGCGACGAAAACCATGTCTGCTCCCTTCAGCATCTCTTGGATGTCTTCCAACGTTTCTTCAGCCGCGCGCCTGCCCAGGTCGGCGTTCATGCCTGTACCTAATCCGCGCGTTAAGTTTTTGCCGATGTGAATCTTTTTTGGAGCGACGCTGTGGTGTAAGTCTTGTGCGTCGGTATTTATTGCGATGAACTCCACGCCCCTTACTTTCGAGTTGACCATGTGATTTATGGCGTTGGTACCAGAACCACCAACTCCGATGACTTTTATTCGCGCGAACGCTTCAACTTCCGGATTAACTTTAGGCATAGATGACGCAATAATAAACCTATTAATAGCGTTTGGCAAACTGGGATAAATGGGGTTCCAAAAGTGTATATAAAAGAGCGAACCCGGCTCGCGCTCTAGGCGCAAACCGGGTCGTGAATGTAGCCGTCCGACGGCTACACGGGTGGGGGAGGCTCGCCTTCCATGGGTGCCGGGGCGGGCTTGGGGAACACGACGTGGAACTCGAGCGTGTCGCCGCCGAAGCGCTCACATTCGATCTCGACTGGCACGCCACAGATCCCGAGGACCCTCGCGATGGTCTCGAGCATCTCTCTCACCTGTTGGCCAAGAGAAGAGTGCTCGGTCACGAGGTAGGTCGCTCCTCGCAAGCGGGCCTGCTCGATTGCCCTCACGATCTTGGGATTCACTCGCTGACCCTCGATGTCACGCTCATCGATGTAGACGATGAACGTGAGCGTGTTGCTCACTTCTTTCATTTCCAGCCCCTTCCTGTGGTGACCTGGTTTGGCTAAAAGCTAATATAAAAAAGTAGTTATGTCAAGGTCTATGGTAGAAATTGCTGGATCCAGCGCGAAAGATGGCCTCTTGTGGTGCGTGCAAGCCTAGACCCCATGGACTCATCTTCTTCCATCATTTCGCTTCCGAGGACCAGTAGGCCGTAAGCTACAGACCATTCCGGGCCTGTTATTGCTTCAAGTAGTTCTCGTTCGGTCAGGGCTTGGCGGTGTTCTTCTTTGGAGAGTCCGCTTAGAGATCTCGCTTTTGTCAGATAGACGGAGGTGTTCTTGGCAACTATTGCCGGCAAGCGAAGGTGCTTGCGCGCAAGCTCGTCTATGTCTGCCACAAGGGCTCCCCCGCCGGTTAAAATAATTCCAGCCGGTAGTAAACCACTCCGGCCAATTTTCTTCAGATGGTTGTCTATAACTTCAAAAATATCTGAAAGACGAGCTTCAACTATCTCTTTTATTTTCTTCTGGTTAGTTTTTTGTTGGCCCACCGATTTTGCACCAACCTTGATCTCCTCTGCCTCTTCGATGGGGATGCGTAGCCCAAGCGCGATGTCGTGAGTGAGGTCTACGCTACCGATCTTAAAGACTTCCACTTGTTTGGGTATTCCATCCTCAAAAACGGAGATTGTTACGGTTTCGGCGCCTATGTTGGCGATTATACAACCGGCATTTTTTTGTAAATTGGAAGCGGCAACGACACTTTCGGCCATGGGTTCGGCAAACACATCTTCAACTTCTACCCGAGCCCCCTCAACGGCCTTTAGTAGTTTTTTAAAGTGAGTGCTAGATTGCGTAATGAAAAAAGTTTTAGCCTCAAGTTTACCTCCCCTTACTCCGCCTGGCCTGCCTATGATCTTTTTGCCGTCTATTTTGTACTCTAAGGGGATGGTATGAATTATTTTTGTGTTGCCTGCCTCGAGCACACGTGATTCAGATTCAGTTTGGATTCTTTCAAGGTCAACGTCGGTCACTTCGCTATCAGCCCGAGAGATCGCAACAGTGGCGCTGACAAGTGTTGTACCTAGGGCTACTCCGCCCGCTCCCACCACCACTCGTTTGATTCGTGTGCCGCTTATCTTTTCAGCTTCTCGTATCGCTGTGGCAATCGAGCGCGAGACGGCTTCTTCAGAAACTATATGACCATAACGTAAACCTGCTGACGGCTCTACTACAAGTGCCCGGGGGCGCAACAAGCCCTGCTCGGTAACGTCGGCAAGTAAAAGACGGATGTTTGAAGACCCCACATCTATCGAGGCAAGAGTAAGCTCTGGCATAAGAGTAGTTTACCAGAAAAAATCCTATTTATTTCTGTGGATTACACTCTCGAACTTATCCATGCGGCTTCCGTGCCTAAAACCTGCCAAATGAGCGAGGCCGTGAACGTATAAAAATGTAAGTTGTTCCTTGAGGTTGACGCCCCTTTCCTTGGCTTCTTTTGTGGCCACGTTAATATCAATAAAAATTTCTCCAGATGTTTTATTAAGCGGGAAGCTTAAGATGTTAGCCGGTTTGTTTTTGGCGCGATACTTTTTGTTTAAACTTTTTGAAAGACTGCTCGTGCAGATAACGACTGAAAGGTCGTACTTTTTGCCAAGAGCTTTATTTTTAAAAACATCCCACTTAATTAGCGGGAGTTTACTCTTGGTTATGTTTATCACCGCAGGCACTTTAGCGTCTACCCCTTGGTTTGAGAACGAGCTTGCCGAGTTTGACGAGGTGCATTCGTACTTTGTATTTGGCGATGCGCTTTAGGGCTCTTTTCTTTTTCTGAAGTAGGGAAGTAGGGCGCAAACGGTAACGTCCTGCCCGCGCGGTTTTTAGGATACTTGAGCTGGTTACTTTTTTGTTGAAACGCTTAAGCAGGCCAATAGAGCTTTCGTTGCCTTGCTTCTCGACACTTATTCGTGGCCTCTTTACTGCTTGTGAATCACTCATGTGCATTAGAGACTAGCACAACAGTTTAAAAATGACAAGACAATTCAATAAAATATCGCCAGAATAAGCATTTTTTGAGATAATGGAAAAATGTATAAGAAAGAAAATAATTATGCTTTTGTAGATAGCCAGAATGTTAATTTGGCTATTCGTGATCTAGGATGGACTCTTGATTTCAAACGTTTTCGAGTATATCTGAAAGAAAAATACGGCGTTTCAAAGGCGTTTATTTTTATTGGCTATGTTGAACAAAATAAAAAATTGTATGAGTTTCTCAAGCAAGTTGGTTATACTTGTGTCTTTAAACCGACGCTTGAATATAAAAATGGTGAGGTCAAGGGTAATTGTGATGCCGAATTGGTATTACAGGCAATGATTGAGTACGGTAATTACGATAAAGCGGTAATTGTAACTGGGGACGGTGATTTTTATTGTTTAGTCAAATACTTTATAGAAAAAAGTAAACTAAAGACGGTTTTAATTCCAAACAAGTTTAAATTCTCGGCCCTGCTAAAATTTAAAATATGTCGTCCATTTTTACGCTACATGAATGATTTAAGAGAAAAATTGGATTATAATATATACAAAAAAAGAAAGGCCCCATGAGGACGAAACCTCATGGGGTGATCTTTCTCGTTGGTGATACGCCCCCATACTAGCGCGATCCGCATGCCATTGTCAATAGCTCGCATCCTTATAATTTAAATTGCGAAAGGCCCCGCCGAATGAACGACGGGGCCCCGAAATGGACAAGTGCTGGATGCACCCGTCCTAGATGAACGAACTGAACCTGACCTCGAGCATGAACCTGGACTCGTCTTCCGGCTTGTCCTGGTAGGTTTAAAGAAACAATCTAGTTGCTAGTTTTCTCCTCCTCCAAGTATCTCTCCAATGATTTTGTATCTTCTGTCCTGGCGCAAACCGCGATGA
>Ga0155696_115_pt2 | contig 6182 bp, 5 predicted proteins | sample RifCSPlowO2_01_FD_107353 | JGI IMG/M metagenome (GOLD analysis project Ga0155696, IMG submission 107353) | Candidatus Wolfebacteria bacterium RIFCSPLOWO2_01_FULL_47_17b
TGAAAGAGTATGGATGCCTCTTGTCTCGCGAGGGGAGGAGGCATTCTGTTTTTTATAATCCACGAGCGAAAAAAACTTCCACAGTCCCTCGTCATAGCGAGGTAGACGATTTTCTTGCGAATAAAATTTGTAAGGATTTGGATATACCGCCGGCCAAGAAATAATTTAGGAAATCAAGGAGTGTTTTTTTCGGTTCGTGATACCAGAATCTCGAAAAATTAATAGACATCGGCGGCATTATAGAGTCGGTTGTTTATCCCGCACCAAATTTCGACCATAGTTTGCTGCCATGAATAAGCCGGCGGGGATAACGCCGTATTTCAAGAAAATGAATACCAGGGCTGAACCTCAAGATAGCAGCAGCCGAAATTTTGGTGGCGGGATGTACGGGTTTGCGGTGGGGAGGTGATTGATTTTTGCGGCTATTGGCTCGTGGAAATGCGTTTGGTTGACACTGGAATCACACGATGTATAGTTGTTATATTATAGAGAATATATATGGCATTAACGAAGAAAGATTTATCGCAAATTAAGGGGGTTGTCCACGGTGAGGTTGAAAATCTTGCACGGGTTGTCGCGCGCGGTTTTGAGGGTATTGATAAAAGGTTTGAGCAAGTCGATAAGAGGTTTGAACGAGTTGACGGGCACCTTCTTCATATTGATGCGCGGCTTGACACGATTGAACACGATATCACGGAGATCAGAAAGCATTTTGTATATCGTGATGAGTTTGAAGAAGTCCTCTCGCGCCTTTCGGTTATTGAGAAAAAACTCGGTATTCGAGTCAATTAAAAACATGACGGCATACCCCTGCGGGTTGTAGCGGTTTTTTCTTTGGGTTTTTGTTCCCCCGGGATTTGCTCGCGCGCTTGACGCCATGATTGCTCTCATGCAGTATGGAAGCATAAGTTATACTTTCTAACTTTCTTACTTTTTATGGCACACGCAACACGTCAGGCGCCGCTTGTTACGGTAAAAACGAAATATCAGGTTACGCTTCCTACCTCAATCCGCCGCAAGGCAGATGTTGCGGTCGGGGATGTTCTTGAAGCGAACGTCGAGGGAAAAAAGATTACACTCACCCCGAAGGGTCTTATTGACCGCGAACTTGCCTTCGCTCTGGAGGATGTGCGCAAGGGACGAATGTATGGGCCATTTAATTCTCCCGCGGAAATGGTTCAGGATATGAAAAAGCGGGTTGCAGAACGCAAGAAGCATAGAACATAAGAACTCCTTGTGTACTATCACTATCATCCGCGAGCGATTGAACAACTCGAAGTAGCCCCCGTATCTGTACAGCATGCATTTTATCGGAAGGTGCAATTTCTGACCGTGAACTTACGTCATCCTTCGCTCCGCGCAAAGAAGTATGACGAGGCAAGGAATATTTGGCAGGCGCGCATCACGAAAGGGTGGCGTTTTTACTTTTCGATTGACGGCGATACCTATATCATTCTTTCAATTACTCCCCACCCAAAATAGTGTAATGCCAAGAAAGCGTATGAGAAAGTCGTAATTCGTTTATAGAAGAAGATAAAGCTACACTAGCGAATATCTATGAAACGCTGGGAAATTATTGTCGCCATTTGCTCGGTCCTTCTTTTCGGGTTTTTATTTTCCCGGGATTTGTTTGCGCGTACTGCATGGCAGAAGTATCACTCCCCTGCTTTGGCGCTCGCGCTCGCACATCAAGATACAAAACTTCTTATGAATCTCGGGAATTATTATTTCAACGGCGGCGCGTATGATCTCGCGCGCGCAAGGCGCGCGTACGAAAAAGCGCTTCGCGTTGATTCGAAAATTCTTTGGGGGAACTATCAGCTCGGCAGGATTTATTTTGTCGAGGGCGATTTTGTGAAAGCGCTTGCGGAAATAAACCGAGAACTCAAGGCAAATCCCGAAAATCTCCGCTCGCTTTACGTACGCGGTCTTATTTACGGATATCGGGGACAGGCGGGCGACCTTGCAAAAGCCGAGGAGGATTTTCAGCGTTTTATCCAATGGATTCCCGGAGAATGGGGCGGTCATAACGATTTAGCATGGATTCTCGCAAAATCCGGAAAGTATGAGGAATCAAAAAACGCTGTTTTGCAAGCGTTTGAAAGCGTTCCGAATGGCAGGGAAAACCCGTGGCTATGGAATTCGCTTGGAGTCGCTCTGCTTAATCTCGGCAAAATAAGTGAGGCAAAAACCGCATTTGAAAACGCACTCCGCTACTCGGAAGGGATTACTGAAACGGAATGGCGGAAAGCGTATCCAGGGAATAATCCCGCAAGCGCCGGAAAAGGGCCTCAAGCGTTTCGGAATGCGATCAAAGAAAATCTCAAACGATCCGGCAATGTGTATAACCGCTAATTGCGCCTGCTATACCAATAAAATACAATGGGGATAAGAAAAAACAGTGAAATATGCTCAAGAAAAAAATCACAATTGAAGATCTCGCGGTAATGACGCAGGGGGGGTTTCGAGAGATGGATAAAAGATTTGACGGGGTTGAGAAGCGGCTGGATATGTTTGGCGAACAACTTGCTTCACTTGAACGCCGCGTAACAGCCATTGAGGATATCCTCACCGAACATGGAAAAATCATCCGCCGCCAGGCAGAAGAATTGCGGCTTATTCGAAAAGGCCTTGAAGAAATTAAAAAATATAAAAAAGAAGATCAGGTACGCCTACTCGAGCTTGAGCGGCGCCTTCGACGGCTTGAAGCGCGGGTGTTTGCCTAAATCCAGCGCGCGCGCGTATCTTCTGGCGGGCATTATTCTTGCGTTCGGGATTATTGCCAGCGGAGGCGTTTTGGCGTTTTCCGGTTTCAGCGTTTCCGAGCCAATTGCTGGCGTAGAGTCCCCCAAATGGACTCAAGAAAGCGGAGCGGGCATTACGGTGCCGGCCTGCGGCTCTTCTTCAAATACGTTTCCCACGTGCAGCGGAGGATCTCCTACGGTTACTATCAGCTGGGCATGGACGCCGCATGTGTCGGAACCGCTTGCATGCAATCTCGTGAACGTCGGAGTATACAAAAGCGGAGTTCAGGTCCAAGGATACGGGGGCCGCGCTTGCAATGACAGCATTACATGGACCGGAGGAGAATCCGGGACAGTGTACACCTATAATGTCTATTTTCTTGAAGTAGACGGAAATCCGGCGATTGAAACAAAAAGTGGCACATTTACTACGCCGTTTTGCACACCTGTTTCGGTAAGCAGTTGTTCCGCTTCTTCCGCAACGGCAAATATAGGCGAGAATGTCACATGGACCGCAACGCCAGCCAACGGATTAGCGCCCACTACTCCAAAACAAGAGTGGATTGGGAATACAGCGAATGGCGGATGGGCTGCGCCACCAGGGGGTGATACGGCAATTCTTGCGCGGAGATTCCAGGCAACCGAAAATTATAACTTGAAAGTCGTGTCATTGGATATCGCAAAAGAGAGTACGGTTACCGGAACTCTTTGGGTTACGATTGAGTCCGATGCAGGAGGGGTTCCGTCTGGAAGCGTTTTGCCAAATGGCACCTCCCCGACAATCACTGAAACGCAGGTTTCGACCTATACCTCGTACGGGTGGACTGCGTTTTATTTAAATAATGTCCAGCTTGTTGCCGGAACAGATTATTGGATAGTTTTGCGGGGATCGCTTTCAGGCCCCGGCAATAAAATTATTGCAATGGATACGACTGCGGCTGATCCGAATCCCGGCTCGCTCTCGCTTATTCATTCATGGGGAGCTCCGGCGTGGACCAATACCGGCGCAAGCTATGGATACCGCATATATGCCCCGACGTATACGTATTCCTGGTCCGGGGACGCGCCTCTTGGAGGGCAGACCGTGAATCCGGTAACGGTTCAGTATCCGACGGATGGTTCGAAAAGCGGAAGCGTAACAGTATCAGACGGTGTTAGTAATGCCAGCGCATTGTGCGGTACGGTGACGGTAAATCCCGTTGTTCCTCCGACATGTTTTGTTGATCCTTCATCCGTTTCAACACGGCAAAATACCACGGCAACCGGAAGCGGCGGCTCCGGAAGTTACACGTGGTCAGGCGGAGAAAACCCCGCTACAGGCAGTGGTCCAACATTTACTACAAACTACACTACAGAAGGTTCGAAAACGATTACAATAACCGGCGGAGGAAGCAATACATGCCCGGTTACGGTATATCAGCCGACATTGGTTATTGATCCGCCGTCTGTGTCCGTACAAGTAAGCAACACCGCTCCATTGGCGGCGCTTTATGACGCCGACGGCCCAGGAGGGCCATCCGGTAATACCGCTGTTACATCATCTGCAACATGGTCATCAGATAGTCCGGGAATCGCCACCGTGAATGCAAGCGGCGTTGTTACCGGAGTTTCTTCGGGGTCCACGATAATCCGTGCGGCGTATACCGATAGTTTCGGCAACGCGCTTACCGCAACAGCAGATGTAACGGTTAGCACCCTCCCCAACCTCGTTGCCAACGCCATTTCCCTCTCCGGCACCCTCATCGCGGGAAACCCCCTCACCTTCACGAACACTGTTACCAACAGCGGAGGATCAATCGCAGGAGCATCAACCGGCCGCTACTGCCTTGATGTGTCTGAAGCGAGTTGTCTTTCTTCCGCAACAGGCCAGTTAAGCACTCCGGCAATCGGTTCTTTGAACCCGAGCCAAACTTCCGGCACTTTCACTCAAACCTGGACCGCTACCGCAGGATCCCACACCATGGTCTTTTGCGCTGACGTATCAAATGTTGTTTCTGAAAGCGATGAGTCCGCGGGAAGCAATTGCGAATCAAACGGGTTTATCATTGGGGCGCAAACGCTTTCCGTTGGTCTCACCGCAAGCCCCAATAGCCAGCCCGCGCCCCTCAACACGAATTTGACCGCAACCGTGTCCGGATCAGCCCTGGGAACCATAAATTACACATTCTGGTGGAATTGCACGAACACAAGCAGTGATGTGTCGTACGTGGGCCAGTCCTCTGTGTGCGGCGATCCGACCAATTCCGCCATTGGAGCGAAATTTAACGGCGAGGCAGCCACTTCTAAATCCGTGGGCCATACGTATCTTCAAAATGCGACTGCAAAAGTCATTGTTGAGCGGGGTTCTGCGCCGGCAGCGCAAGATCAAGAGGCGATTGTTGTTTCTCTTGTTGCCGCGTGTTCCGTTGCGCCTTCGAGCGCGCCTGTGGGAAATCCGGTGACGTGGAATGCAAGCGCAACCGGAGGTGATGGATCTTACGTTTATTCGTGGTCTGGTTCTGACGGATTGAGCTGTTCCGGCCAGCCGTCACCGTTTTGTTACGCTGTCACGAAAGTTTATTTATCGATTGGATCGAAGAACGGAACAGTTACCGTGACTTCCGCGAGCCAAAGCGATACCAAGTTATGCGGTACGGTTAACATAACTCCGGGAACGAGTATTAGCGCAACTCCCCCGTCAATTCTTCCTGGCGGATTTGCGGATCTTTCCTGGGACAGCACGGGTTTTGACAATAGCGATTGCACGATTGATCAAGGAATCGGCGCGGTGACTGCTGATGGAACCAGACCGGTTTCTCCGGTTATGTCAACGTTATATACTATTACGTGTAATGACGGCGTAAATTCAGATTCGGCTTCGGCGGCGGTGAATGTCGCGGGCACTCCGACAATTAGAGAGATTCCGCCGAATTAAGGGTTTTGAGTTTGGAAAATCTCTCTTTTTCTTTCTCTGCAAATTTTGTTTTTCGTAATTTGAAAATTTTTCGGCGCGCGCCGAAAGAACTTTTCATTTTTTCAGTTGCTGATAGTATATAGATATGAGTCATGCATTTTCTGAAGATAAGAATCATCTGAAAGCGGCTATCGTGGTTTTCGGTTTTTTGCTTTCGCTTTTTTTGTCGATTGTCGGAAGTAGCGGTTTTATATCCGGCGGTGATAGCCGCGTGGACATTTCTCGCTGGGCTGAATCATCCGGCTCTGGCATTTCTGTCCCGGCCTGCGGGTCTTCTTCAAATTTGGCGCCGACATGCGCGGGAGCAAGCCCGTCCGTCACTATCAGCTGGACATGGATTCCAAATGCCGCGCATCCGCGCGAATGCAATCTTGTGAATGTCGGAGTATACAAAGGCGGAGTCCAAGTTCAAGGCTACCAGCGCGCTTGCAATGACAGTATTATCTGGACAGGCGGCGAATCCAATACGCCGTATACGTATAACG
>Ga0155696_120_pt1 | contig 5292 bp, 10 predicted proteins | sample RifCSPlowO2_01_FD_107353 | JGI IMG/M metagenome (GOLD analysis project Ga0155696, IMG submission 107353) | Candidatus Wolfebacteria bacterium RIFCSPLOWO2_01_FULL_47_17b
ATGCTCGCGGTGTCTTACTTCTAACGGGGTAAAAATAGTCACCCCGCCTTTTGAGGGGCGGGGATCAGTGGGAAAATCCCAAATTGTCTCTTAAGTATATGTGAATAGAGATATATTTGTCAAGTGTTCAGGTGTGGATAATTTTGACGGCCTCATTGACCCCAATACCACTCCGGCTACGGTCGGGAGACTACGGGGCAAGCCGCGCGCTTACTCCCGCCGAAGTGGAGCGGTTATATTTGATAGGGAAGTGAGGGCGGGGATTAGGAAGTATGAATAAGGAATTATGGTCATGGATAAAGCACAAATACACGAATTGCATACAGGGAACTTGTATGGTAGCGTATGAACATGAAACAGCTTATCCTTTCCAAAGAGTACAAGAAACTGCTTAATGATAAAGAAAAAGCAGACAAGGAACTATGCCGGTTTTTAATAAAAAAACCACTGTATCTTAAGTTTGGCAATACTCTGTTGGATATCGCTAAATTAAGAATAAAAGGAGGGCCCAAAGACTTGTCCGCGAGGCTTGATAATTATCTCTCCTACTCCGTCAGCTGACGGATTCGGATGGGCAGGCAACCGCGCCCTCTCGCCCGAGGAAGTTAAACAGTTGTATCTGATGAGGAAATGATGGCGAGCATTAAGTATTCAGTATTCAGTATTAAGTATCAGGTATGACGAATGATTCAAGATTCAGGATTCAAGAATGACGAATACCGTTTGATTTTTGAGATGCCTTTTGTTAGGATACGATTATGACCAAAGTGCATACCATTCCACGCACAGCCCTGCATACTATTATACGCAAGGAAGTTGTGGACGTAGTAACGGAGTTATTGAGCGATCCGGATGCCGGATTAGAATTAAATCGCGCATTTGAGCGACGTCTCAAAAGATCTACTGCCGAGAAAGCCAAAGGAAGGACTAGGTTCTTATCGGAGGTTTTTGCGCAATACAGGATGTGAGAGTTTGCGGTATGGAGAGCTGGAAATTTGATATTACCGACCAAGGGAGAACTGATATCAATCATTTAGATACGAAGACGCGGCGGAGAGTCTTAGAAAAGCTCAAATGGTTTACGGAAAGTTTCGGAAGTCTTGTATCTATTCCTCTCGGCGGCGCATGGAGAGGTTTTTTCAAATTACGTGTTGGGAGTTGGCGGATAGTCTATGATGTTGATTATTCGGAACATATAATCACGGTACACGCGGTTGATCGCAGAGACAGAGTTTACAAAAAACGACGGTAGAAAACTTCCTCGACCCCAGTACCACAGCGCTCCGCGCTGGCTACGGGGCAAGCCGCGCCCTCACCCCCGCCGAAGTCAAACAGTTGTATCTGACGGGAAATAGCTGGCTAATTATCAATTTTCAACTCAAGAATAAGCTGTAGAGTTTCTCCTGAAAATATGCTACAGTGTTTATATAACATACGTTATGCACATGAAATCTAGACCCGCCGCAGTCAAATTCCGCCAGTCGCTCTTCTGGGACGTTGATCCGAAAACGATTGACCCTAAGAAACACGCGCGGTACATCATTGAGCGTATTTTGGAATTGGGAAATGACCGGGAGGTGCGATGGGCATTTCACCGATATCCCAAACGCATTATTCGGGATGTGCTTTTCCTGCCGCGTGTCCAGCTTCGCGGCAAAAGCAAAGCGCTCTGGTCGTTGGTCTTGAAATGAAACCGTGTACTCCGCGGTTGCATCTTGACGCGCTTCCGTCCGCAACGCGCCGGGCTCTTGACGCTTTCAAGACCATGCGATTTCTCGGAAAGCAGGGCTGGTATTTGGCCGGCGGCACGGCGCTGGCGCTGCATGCAGGACACCGTCAGTCGGTTGATTTAGATTTTTTTTGTGAGCGCGGCTTTCGAGGCGCTCTTCTCGAGCGTAGACTTTTCGGAACCGGCAAATGGATCACGCGCTCGCGTGATGACGGAACGCTCTACGGGGAATTCGCCGGCGCAAAGGTGAGTTTTATCGCGTATCCCTTCTTTATGCCCTCAAAAGAGCGTGTGCGGTATGGGACCGTTTTGATACTCACTCCGCCGGATATTGCGGCCATGAAAATCATCGCTATCAGCCAGCGAGGGAGAAAGCGGGATTTCATAGATCTGTACTGGTACTGCACGCATGAGGCGCCGCTTGATGAGACAATCAAGAAAGCGCTCGCGCACTATCCGGGGAAAGAACACAATGTCTCTCATTTTCTCAAAAGTCTTGTGTATTTCGACGACGCTGATCCGGATCCAATGCCGCGACTGTTTTTCAAAGCTGATTGGAAGACGATAAAGGCGTTTTTCCGGCATGAAGTTCCGCAGATAGCGAAAGAACTGTTGCGGCTCAAATAAATGCTTGCACAAATGCACCGCTAGCTTTAACCTTTCCGGCCTCATCGATTTATCCTGTTAGACACGAAGCTGTCTCATTGGGACGACATCCGCATTTATAATCGCGCTTTATCGCCCGCCGAGGTCAAACAGCTCTACCTGATGGGCAAATAGCTAATCTCCCACAGTGCCTACAGTATCCCGCCGTACCCTTTCTTCGCGTTATTTACAAAAGTCTGGCTCCCGTCTCGTTCCAAAAGACAGGTCCTACGCTCCCACACTTACATTGTCTTTTCAGATACTATTTGTTAGAATAAAATCCATGAATAAACAAATTTTCAAACATATTACCGTACAGCCCGGAATTCGGTTTGGAAAGCCGGTTATTGAGGGAACCAGGATTCCTGTTGATCTTATTGTTGGCAAAATCGCGGGTGGCATGACGATAGAAGCACTCATGGAAGAGTATGGCCTCACACAGGAACAAATACAGGCCGCACTCCGGTATGCTGCTCATCTTGTCGCCGAGGAAGAACTTATTTTTACATGAACATCGTTATTGATGAAGATCTTCACTACTCGCTTGGGGAAACCTTGAAAAAACTCGGATAGGAAGTGTTTGACATTCGTGACCATGGCCTCCGCGGGAAACCGGACGAAGAAATTTTCTCTTTCGCACAGCGGCAGAACGCAGTATTATGTTCCGCTGATTTAGGATTTGCCAACACTCTTTCGTTTCCTCTTGGTTCTCATCATGGGATAATTATACTAAGGTTTCCAAACGAGATGGCAACCAGCACTATTAACAACATCGTTTCCGCATTGCTTCCGCGCATTTCCGAAGAAGATACTGCCGGCAATTTAGTCATCATCTCTCCTGCCGGAATACGGATTCGTAGAGCATAGACGACCTCCGCCCCATACCAAATCAGAGCGCTGATTGCTACGGGCCCCGTTGGAAGCTCGATGCGCCACGGGCGCATCGGTAGTCGCCTTTGGCGACTTGCTTCTAACGGGGCGGGGCAGGCATCTATCCACCCCGTGAGAGACCTCGCCCGCACTTGCGCGCCCGAAGGGCCTCTGGGGCGGGCTGTCTCTAACGGGGCAAGCCGCGCCCTCACCCCCGCTGAAGTCAAACAGCTCTACCTGATGGGGAAGTGAGTGGAGAAGGGTTTGGGGTAGAGGGGTCAGTATAGTAGTTGGATTTTTATGGAGATTGTATTCAGTAATGCTCGTGCGCAGAAATTTTTTGAGAATATCGATAAGCACATACGACCGCGCGTGGTGCGCGGGCTTGAATTGCTAGAACGTTATGGCAACGCGTTGGGAATGCCGCACTCCAAGGCTCTTGGCGGAGGGCTTTTTGAGCTTCGGATTATCGGTATCACTCATATTCGCTTTGTGTATGCTTTCAGCCGGAATCGGATTTTTATCCTGCATATTTTTCACAAAAAAACTGTACGCATTGCTCAACACGATATCGCGTACGCCAGGGCGCAATTCAAGGCCTGGAGGCGGGGTATTGCATAAATATAACGTGTACGTTATATTTCCTATTATGAAGCATATCAAATTAAAAAATTTCAAGCAGATTAGAGCCGCGTGGATGAAGGACGCAGATTTCAAGAAATCTTATGACGCGCTCGATGTGGAGTTTCGACTTGTTGAAGCGCTGATTGAGTATCGGAATAAGCGCGGGTTGACGCAAAAACAATTAGCGGAACTGGTTGGCACAAAACAATCTTCCATCGCTCGGTTTGAATCAGGAAAGTACAATCCGACTTTTGCTTTTGTTAATAAATTAGCCGACGCGCTTGGGGCGAAGATTAAGGTTGAGGTATAACCGCGCCCTCACGGAGCAGGAGGTGAAGCAGTTTTGTATCTGATGGGGAAGTGAGCGGCTAGAATTAAGGGATTAGAATTAAGAATTAAGGACGCCGCATGAACGAATCGAAACAAACACTAAAGTCATTCACTGATCTTCGTGCTTGGCAGGAGGGGCACAATCTGGTATTAGGCGTGTACGCAGCTGCCAAGAACTTCCCCTGTTGAGTTGACTTTTGATGATAGGTTGATATCATCATCCTATGACTACCGTAGAATTGAAAAAAATTGAAAAAATTGCTACCGAAAGCGCTGCTTTCGCTCGACGGGCGCTCTCCAAAAGCAATGAACTTGAGGCGTATTTGAGCATGCTTGAATATCGCGCCGGAAAAGTTCGCAAGTATCCTTCAGTAGATGCGCTTTTCAAGAAATTGAAGCTGCGATGAGGCGATTGCTTACCACTCCGAGATTTGATCGTCGGTTGGAAACTTTTTTGAAACGCCATCCGGAGCTCACTGCCACTGTGCATCGGGCGATGACTGTTTTGACGGGCGAGCGTTATCCAGCAAATTTTAGAACGCATAAGCTAGGAGGGATATTAAAGGGTTGTCTTGGGGCGAGTATCTCATTTGAATACCGCATTGTGTTCGTGTTGAGCCCCGGCACAATTTGTTTTATTGATATTGGCACACACGACGAAGTATACCGGTAGGTGCGCAATCCATCAGTGTATCCTAAGTTGTTTCGATTTATCCCGAGCAATGTCGAATGAACGACGTCTACATCTATTCACCCTGTTAGAGGCAAGACGCCGAGAGGCGTCTGCTGCGCTTATCGCGCGGGCCTCTAACAGGGTGAAACAAAAGTGGCTTATCTAAAGCATTCTCCTCTTAATACTCAATACCTCATACTGTATACTCGTTTTACCCCCACACTTATGTATAAGTGTGGGGTGTACTTATCCACACCCCCACATTGCCGAGATCTCCCGCCGCCTGTAATATAAGGGGTAGTTGCAGGAGCCATGCGGCTCTCATGCATCTCTTGAGAAAGAACCCGGCAGACCTGTCTGCGTAAGCAGACCATGCCCGACTTTTTTCTCCACAGAACATCAATTGAATCACACGAAAGAA
>Ga0155696_115_pt1 | contig 2409 bp, 6 predicted proteins | sample RifCSPlowO2_01_FD_107353 | JGI IMG/M metagenome (GOLD analysis project Ga0155696, IMG submission 107353) | Candidatus Wolfebacteria bacterium RIFCSPLOWO2_01_FULL_47_17b
AAAATTTGCCTATTCCCGGATTTCCCTCAGCGCGCGGCATAAAAATAAGGTATCCCAAATCCAGAAAGCCCGTCCATGCCTAAACTCGCGCCTATTTCATGGCAAAAATTGGTACAGCGCCTTCGGCTATTCGGATTTGAGGGTCCTTATCAGGAAGGCAAACATCCCTACATGATCAAAAATAACCTTACTCTTACCATACCCAATCCGCACGAAGGAGTTATCAGTATTGACTTGTTGTCCAGAATTTTAAAACAGGCAGACATAGCGAGGGGCGAATGGCTGGAAGTCAAAAAGTGATGGAGCTTCCCGACTTCTCCAGAATTTTCCACGAGTCATCGAAAGACCTTGCCAAGGGCCATCCGTTGATACCCGCGGATTCGTCGGAGTGGCCGGATGAGTGGAAGACAACGTATTACAAGGCATACCCTCGCTTGCCGGATTGCTTTTTATATTCATTTTCGCTAGCATACAAAGTATGCGCAAAGAAATCGTTGAAAAACAACTTCAGGAAGTTGTGCAAAAGATTGTCAATGAATACAAACCGGAGAAAATCATCCTCTTTGGTTCTTGGGCTTGGGGAGAGCCGGGGCCCGACAGCGACGTAGATTTATTTATCATAAAAGAAACCGAAAACACCCGCGAGATGGCGCGTGAGATCGATGGTTCGATTTTCCCGCGCCCATTCCCCCTTGATCTTATAGTGTATAAACCGGAGCAGGTTGAACGCGGACAAAAAAACGATTTTTTTGTCCGCGCTATCCTAGCCAAGGGGAAAATTTTATATGCCAGATGAAATCCGAGGAAATTATCGCGCTTGGATTCATAAAGCCACGGAAGACGAACTTTCTCTAAACGCCATCCTCAAGGATGAGGCGGGCTCGCCGAGCACCGCCTGTTTTCTATCGCAGCAAACGGCCGAGAAATTATTAAAAGGCCTGTTGGTATTTCACAACAAAGATTTTCCGAAAGTACATGACCTTTTAGAGTTAGAAACGTTGCTTTTGGGTATTGAACCGGACATCGCCGGGCTACACAAAGACCTGACAGTATTGAATCGCTATTATATTGAGGCAAGATACCCCGGAGAATATCCAGAGTTTAATTTTATAGAGTGCAGAGAAGGTCGGGAGGCCGCAGGTCGTATAAAGGAGTTTGTTTTGGCTAAAACGTCCGCATAGATCCTTGGCCTTATGGAGCCCCCCGACTTCTCCAGAATTTTCCACGAGTCATCGAAAGACCTTGCCAAGGGCCATCCGTTGATACCCGCGGATTCGTCGGAGTGGCCGGATGAGTGGAAGACAACGTATTTCAAGAAGATGAATACCAGGGCTGAACCTCAAGATAGCAGCAGCCCTTCGACAAGCTCAGGACAAGTATTCTGAACAGAAGTAATGAGTATGCACGAGCTTCATTTCAGATCATCTTGTGGTGAGCATAATCGAACTATCGAAATTTTGGTGGCGGGATGTACGGGTTTGCGGTGGGAAGATAAGTGGTGTAGTATGAGTGCATGAAACTCTTTCTTACGACAAAAATTTGGAGGGAGGGGAAGCACTATATTGCGTATACACCGGAGCTTGATGTTGCTTCTCAAGGCGGGAATCCCGATCGTGCGCTCGAGCGTCTTCGCGAGGCCGTTGAGATTTTTCTCGAAGAAACTAAGCGCAGGGGGACACTCAATGAAGTATTGGGTCAGGCGGGATTTCTTAAAAAAAATCGTCGCTGGGAAACACCGCAAATATCTATTTCATCTTTTGATGTGGCGGTATAGGTATGCCGCGAGTTACTCCGATCCACTGGCGGAAACTTGCTCGTGTTTTTGAACTCGACAATTGGAATCTTTCGCGAACAAAAGGAGATCACCTTGTATATACAAAAATAGGGTTTTCGAGACCGGTGATTATTCCGAAAGATTCGCGTGTCGAGATTTTTATTATTTTCAGTAATATAAGGACGGCGAAGATTTCGCGTGAAAGGTATTTAGAGCTTCTCAAAAATATTTGAAACGCTGCGTCTTGCCCCGTTAGAGGACCGCGCCAAAGGCGCAGCATCCTCAATATCGCGTCTGGCTTGCCTCTAACGGGGCAGACGGCGTGATCGAATCCGTTGCATACGGGTTTGCGGCGGGGAGATGAGTTTTTTGCTGCCGGCGGATTACGAAGTGCTGTTTTATACGGTTTTTGCTTGCAAACCGTTTTATGGTATGATCAAATATATGGCAAAACGGCAATTCACAGCAGTATATCAAAAGCGCGGTAACCGCTATATCGCATGGATCGAAGAGATCCCCGGGGTTAATACGCAGGGGAGGACAAAAGCTGAAGCGAAAGAGAATTTGAGAGAAGCGTTTTCCCTTATCCTTGATGAGAATCGGAGGCTTGCTTTGAAATTTGATCGTAAATCGGT
>Ga0155696_106_pt3 | contig 2254 bp, 2 predicted proteins | sample RifCSPlowO2_01_FD_107353 | JGI IMG/M metagenome (GOLD analysis project Ga0155696, IMG submission 107353) | Candidatus Wolfebacteria bacterium RIFCSPLOWO2_01_FULL_47_17b
CACCGATAGCCAACTCTTGAGTTGCTTATCGGTGGCGTTGATTCCGAAACGGCCAAGGGCTTTCTTCACTTGCTCCATCACTTTCGCGATAATCTTTTTCATGATGTTTCTCCTATGTATGAGCAGCGAAAAGGGCTGCGTTCCGAGATTTAGAATACATGGAACTATTAGAAAGTCAAGGTGTTGAATCTTTCACAGGTGCTTGTGGATGGACTCCAAAACACTTTCAATAGCACTATCAATAAAATCCGCTATAGCGGAAATTATGGATAGTGGCTATTTAATCAATGGGAAGGTTGAAGTGCTTACGGATTTGCGCGTCGTTCTCGATTTCCTCAACGACAGTGTAGAGAACATCCTTGCCGATATGCAAGTCTGCCTTAAGTAGCGCAATGAATTCTTCGCAGTCATATGGGTAAATCCACGCACTGTCTTGTATTCTGAGAAATCCGACATCCTGCATCTGATATCGCAATTGATCACGAGTTTTCTTACGCTTTTCCGGCACGTCAAACATCACCAGTCGGTAACGGCGATCCCATTTCCGCGGTCTACCTTTTATCAGCGATATTTTTTGTCGTTCGGTGGCCAGAACTTCTTCGCCGCGTTTAGTCAGTCGTGCATACCTATTCCCATCGCGTTCAATATATTCAATCTCGCCCCTCATTTTTAATCTCGTAAGGATTCCCTTGGTTTGATATTTTAATCTGGCAAGCGCGCCGCTTCTTCCAAGAATTTTAAACATATTCGGCGCAATGGCCGCGATGGAGATAATTCCGGCGACGCCTATCGTCATTAACATTGCATTTCTCACATTACGCCGATAACGTTTTTTCTTCGCCCCCGCCTCAACGGATTTCATCTACTTAGCATACGCAAAACATAATCAATAATTTCCGCGATAGCAGAAATTGTGGATAATGCAACAAATCTCATTTTCTGATTTTGTGCTGGGGGGGAGACTCGAACTCCCATGCCTTTCGGCGCCAGATCCTAAGTCTGGTACGTCTACCAATTTCGCCACCCCAGCAGCAACTTTAGAACTATACCAAGTCAAATAGTTTTGTGCGCCCACCAGGACTCGAACCTGGGACCAACGGATTAAGAGTCCGATGCTCTACCAACTGAGCTATGGGCGCGTTTGATTAGATGTTTACTGGCGGTCGCTTAACCTCCTTCAAATGTGACCAACGCAGTATTTTTGATTCTATTGCGGGAACCAAGTCCTGTAAAGCCGCTTGTATCCACGCGAATGTCTTGTGTCTCATATCTGTACCTTTTGGCACATACACTTTAATAGTTCCATAATACAGATTATTTCTCTTAAATCCTTTGCTTGCAGGCTTGATGAAACTTTTTCCAAAATTCTCAATCGGAATTTTCGTAATCTCTGACCAAAACTGTTTTACCTCTGTTTCATTTTGCTGGGAATAAATATTTAAATAGGCTTTGAGCGTAGAAGGGGAAACGCCGAACATTCTTTCAAACCATCGCGTCATAAAAGCAATGAGAACAGGGTCAGAATTTGTTATTTCAAAGTTCTTTGTTTTGCTTCCTTCTGCCCAATAGAGCGCTGCACCTATGAATCGGTGAGTCTCTAACGAGAGTGGCAATGAAATTTCCTTTCTGGCATTTTCATTAAGCAAAGCAATTTCCCGTTTTCTACGCTTAACCTGACTCGGCGTTCCGCGCGAAAGGATCTGTATCTGCTTGGTGTACAGACGTGCGCGATGTTTTGGCGAAAGCCGTATGTGTTTAAGCCACAGACTCAAAGAACTTTTGGAAATCGGAACTTGTTGGCGTATCTCGTTATAACTTAGACCCTTCTTCCGCAAGGCGATTGCCAATTTACGCATATCCATTTTCTGTTTCATACCTCCCATTATACACTACATAGCAGTTGCTCTAGACAATAGCATTTCATCCAACTGAACAACTTTAGTACCGAGGGTGAGACTCGAACTCACACGAGAGTTTTTAGGCCCTCTCAGGATTTTAAGTCCTGTGCGTCTACCATTCCGCCACCTCGGCATCTTTTGATGATACTATCATTTCTGCTATTCTCGGAGCGTGGCCCGGTGGTGAAGTGGTAACACGACGGTCTGCAAAACCGTTATGCGCGGGTTCAATTCCCGCTCGGGCCTCCTGTTAATTCGCCGTTATCAAGGAGGAAATCAATACGCGGGAGGCGGAGGCGGGCATGACTTTTTAAATGATCGGAGAATGCTTTGCGCTGTCGTTCAAGAAACGCGAG